>Ga0247733_1000064_pt1 | contig 173987 bp, 176 predicted proteins | sample UWRJL043104R2_FD_180932 | JGI IMG/M metagenome (GOLD analysis project Ga0247733, IMG submission 180932) | Plant litter microbial communities from Arlington Agricultural Research Station in Wisconsin, United States - UWRJ-L043-104R-2 | ecosystem: Environmental > Terrestrial > Plant litter >... | reverse complement strand
TCACTTGCACGTCTAGCTCTTCGGCCTCCTTCCACCGGCCTTGATTCCAAAACGTCGACGCTAGGTTGCCCATGCTGGTCAGCGTGGAAGGATGCTCCTCCCCAAGCACCCTCAAACTCGTCTCCATCACTTGCACTTCTAGCTCTTCGGCCTCCTTCCACCGGCCTTGATTCCAAAACGTCGACGCTAGGTTGGCCATGCTAGTCAGCGTGTCTGGATGCTCCTCCCCAAGCACCCTTGAACTTGTCTCCATCACTTGCACCTCTAGCTCTTCGGCCTTCTTCCACCGGCCTTGATTCCTGTACGTCGACGCCAGGTTGGCCATGCTAGTCAGCGTATGTGGATGCTCCTCCCTAAGCAATCTCTTTCTCGTCTCCATCACTTGCACAAAGAGCGCTTCGGCTGCGTTCCATCGCCCTCCAAGTTTGTTTGCTAATCCGACCATTTCCATACTCCACAGCGTGTCTTCGTGCTCTTGACCTAGCACCTTCTTCCGTGCTTTCATTGACTTCACAGCTAGCGTTACAGCGTCAGCAACGTTACCCGTCATCTCTGCATACCATGCTGCACGATAGAGCAGTGTAGCCCATTCTGCTAGCGACGACTTGTCTTCTGGCTGCTGCTCTACAGCCGACCTAGCGTGCGCGAAAAGTGCCTGACATGCCGCCCAGTTCTCGTACTGTCCCGTTGGGAATACAGCGCAAAGGTTACTAATGAACTGCTGCTTCCACTGCTCGAGCTTGCCGTTTGTAGTAAGCCACATGCGCGTTGCTAGCTGCACTAGTGCGTGCATCTCAAAGCTCGTACCATCGGTATCGACTGAGATGAAGCAAAAGTTCCGCAGTGTCACTAAATCGTGCTCAAATGCATCGTCACCTGCGCTAGATTGCGATGTATCGTCTTTGTCGCTGTCGCGATCGACGTCATCCGCTCTCTGACTTCTCTGGGCCTCTCCGTGCTTCCTTCGACTCCGGATCAAGGCTTCGGGAATCCCTTGCCGGTCGAAAAAGCTCATCAGCGAGAGAAGGTCTGCTGCTGACGGCTGTGTCAGCTGTATATGCTCGAACGAGATCTGCCAGGTAACAACGATCGAGTTCTTCGCCTCCCAGTCGCGCCGGAGCTGGGTGCCGTCGTGGGTAAGAAGGCTTGACCGCTTGCGCTCGCTTTTCTTGAACTCTTCGAGGTACTTTGCCACCGAGAATCGCGGCGCTCTCTGCAAAATGTACGCTGCTGCTTGCACAATAGCCATCGGCATGTACTCGAGTGCCGCTGCAAGCTCAGCAACATTACTGTTATCTCCGTTGTCTCCCTGCACTCCCAGCTTCTTCTCAAAGAGGGCCAGCGCCTGCACATTGTCCATTGGCTCTACGTAAACGATATCGCGGTTCTCCACCAGTGTCAGCGCCGCTTCCTTGTTCCGTGTTGTGATGAGGATCGACCCGCGGTCGCAGCAGGGGAGGTACGTGCGCAGCGGTCTGGAAGCGGTTCTCGAGTCGTCGGTACCGGTAGGGTGTCCTTGGCCGTAAGCCTGGCTATCGCCGAGAAAGCGAGCATCATCCACGTTATCTAGAACGAGCAGCCACCGTTCCTTGCTACCGTGCAGCCAGTCGTGCACCAGTTTGAAGATGTTAGCTTTAGGGTCCAGTCGCCCAGAAATCTTGACGCAGTCGGCAATGTCGCGGTAGCTCTGCTCGAACCGGGCGGCGTTGCTGGCGTGCACCCAGAACACCCACGTTTCGAGCGATCGTTCTCGGATCCGGTATGCCAGTTCGATGGCAAGCTGCGACTTGCTTTATTACACAATGTTAGCTGTCTGCTGCAGCTGACGTGTCTTATACATACCCAACGCCGCCGAGGCCAAGAAGCCCGGTCCAAGAGCCCGGTGCAGCGCATCTTGTCTGGATCTGATCGAATATCTCCCTTTCAATGAAGTCGGCATCGCGACCAAACGGGATCACAGCCGACGGACGTGGTGGAGTCTTGGGTCGTTCTGGGTGGGGTGCTTGTTAGTGCTTGGTCGAAGCTTGGGATCCGCCCACCGACGTACCAGGTTGAGGTTGGAACGTAGTAGTGACCGAGCCATGGACGATGCCGGCCTGGATGGCGCAGTTCGCATCGCGAAAAGAAATTGCAGAAGACATAGTGCTACACAGCAGAGTGTACGCAAGAAGGACTGCCAGCGTCTGGCTGAGGTGCAAGGCTGAAGGCGGAGGAGGCCGCTGCCGCCAAGCACGAGCATGAGTCTCCGCCGCCAGCCTTGTTGCTACTTTTCAGTTGCCTTTGCTTCGTCTCGCTCGGCGCTTTGCACGCAAAATTGATCGTAGAAACGTTACTTTCATTCTTCAGCCACTTCTTCCTGGAAGTTAATAGCCTTCCTGTATCTGAAACGTTGTCCATTTACAGGACCATGGATAACCCTAGCTTGAAAGCCCTTATTGTTGGCGCCAAACGTGGCGTTTGTGGAGTATATTGCGTGGGGTGAAGGTGGTGTCATAGAGTCCACATTACTTGCCGTCTGTATAGTAGAGATCTTGGACAACAGCCCCTTTGCGCATGCTGCTGCTGTACCTGCCGTGTAGCTACCGTGTAGCACTGCCAGCCCTTGTTTTGTGGGAGTCTGCGTAGTTGCAGATGCCCCGCACGACTACACATGGATGCTCTTGCAAAACGCCTGCTGCTTCTATCTCAAAGCGAATAACTTCGTGCTCCTTATAGATTCTACTTCGCTCCGTTGCGAAATCTGTAGCTCGTCAAACTGTCGAGTCGCACTGTCTCCTTGCTAGGAACACAAGATAGTGTAATCTACGTCGCAGCATTCCTTACAGTCGTTAAACTTAGTGCCTCTAGCACTGTAGCTATTTTAAGACGCCTCTACATTAGGATCTTTGAGATGTTAGTGTTACTGCAGCCTTCCGCGCAGAATTTTAACAGTAGCTATTGAATTGGCAGCAACACTATCTATGTGCCCGCGAAAGTTTAGGCGCCCTTAGCCCATCTATGCGCCTCTATAGTACTGCACTAACCCGCTATAATTACCCTGTAGCGAGCTTACCGCCAATCATCGGTACGAGGAGAGCTTACGCAAGTAGTCAACGTTGCCAGCACGCGCTTCCGCAATCCTCTTGGTGCTCTCACCAGGAGTAGTCAGACGCGCTTCAAAGAACTGCCTTCGATACTTGGCAGTGTTATGCTCGTATCTGACGTCTTCGACAAACTTGAACAACTCGTCCGTCGTGGGTGACATTGACTGTCGAGGCGTCTTAGGTGACAACTTGGAGTAGGAATCAAGCGTTTCCTTGCGGTGGCTGGATGGCGCGAGCTCGAGTGGAGCACAGCGGACAGTTCTCGGCGTAATCTTGAGAGTGTGCTCTTGAGCACGATCTAAAGCGTTTAGCATGCGAAGCTCGTAGAATATGCGCTGGCTCTTACTTTTGGCGACTTTGACATTCAGGTTTGCAGGCTCGTCCTCGAAGACCGTCAAGCTGGTGGTGTCACCTTCTGCGTCGCCGACAGGCAAAGATGCGTTGCGAGATGACCGGAGCGTGCCAACTGAAGAGCTGAGTGATGCATCTAAACCGTGCACCGACTTTATGCCCGGTGTAACTGGATGCACGAATGTATCTAGAGAGATTGCGATGTTAGGTATCGATATGTCTTGGGGTGCCTTGAGAGAAAAGAGGGCCGCTCACTATGCTGAGAGCTGTTCGTCATCGTAGATGGCTGAGAATGCAAGTTATTGAGTCGGAATTGGCCTTGAGTCCTGGCTAATGTGGAGGAAATGAGGAGATCAAAAGGTCTTCTTTGGAGGAGATTCAACACTTAGATGGTTGGTCTGTAAAGTGGAGGCGTTGGAGAACAAAGATAATCAAATCGAACTTCCGCGAGTGGGTTGAGTGCGGCAAAAATTTTATGGTTAGGCGAACGTAATTGTGTGGGATCAAATGTTGATGTAGTGAGGTAGAAGGGCGTAGATGTATTAAAGGTCAGGTGAGTCTCACTTGCAACTGCCCAATTAGGCGAAGGTGTGAGGCGACTTTGATATAAAGAGACAATGCCATTGTTCGTTGTTGATACGTTGAAAGAATATTAAAAACGGGTGTTATGGAAAGAGAAACAATACGGGTCTTGAATGCTCCAAGGTTGGCACTGATCACCGATGAATTGATGAACATAGCGCAGAGACTCGATACGCGGAGCTTCAAAGTAATTCTCAAGGTCTCGGATGTTTAAACACTGCAAGATGTACTGGCCGAACGGCATGTCGCCCAAGCTCCCAGCGTGTAGTGCGTATTGCTTGTCAGTCTCGCAAGTCGTTGCGTGTTGATCTCTATCGAAGTCCATTGGTTCTGATCCTTTCGATGTTTTGACAAACATACCAGATTTATAGTCCCTTCTGCGCTCAGATCTCGTTGTAGCGGTGAGTGGTGAACGTGACAGACAAACAGAAGTCGCGCCGCATCTCCACCACCGCTACGCGGCCTACGCCTTCCGCTCTTAGTATAACAATAACCACACAGCACTCAACAATATACGGGGTTTTGTCTCTATCAATACTGGTACCGCTTATAGCTACTATAGAAGGAAAGACTTCATCATGCGCGACACGCGGCTGTACTGATGGCAAACAGTTCAACAAGCCACTACGACGGGGCGCGATGCAGGTACCGAGCTCTCCCTTTGTCAATTCACACAATACCACACGTACATCGAGCGCATCCAGTTTTGAGGCGCCACTTTCAACGCCAGAAGCATCTCCACCTGCGATTCTACAATACGCAAGTCATGGACGAGAGATATGGCAACCTGATCCACTTCCTCTACTCGCCGGGTCTCTTCCATATCAACATCACCAATCGGAGCATCAGGAGGGCAGCAGATACATGAGTGCGTGGTCGAGGCCACATTATGACGGAGGTATGGAAGCAGGCGTCACTGTTGACTACGCTGCGGGCGAACTGGGATACCGAAGCTATCAGAACACTCTACTCGCAGGATCCAATTGCTCTGCAATCTCCTTTTCACCTCCACAACAGAACGACACATACCATCAGGGTCGCTATGCGAACATGGCGCTTGGCCAACCTCGCTTGAATACGCCAATCCTCATGCACCGGCAGAGGTATCCCCCACTTAGCGAATGGCTCGCCTATCTCCTCGACCACCCAGAGCATTTAGCGTATGCTCCCATCAAGGCGCAAGAGCTTCATTGTCGGAATCTCGATAACGCGCTCAGCATGCTCAACCGTCCGACGCATCAAATCCCCGCTTGTGTACTCAGAAACTGGGAGCGCGCTGGTAAAGGCATGGGTCCTGAGCTCCTGGAGGCTTTGGCTAAGTTTCCCGTGCCGCCACAACCTCCGCTGGATACGCCGCATCCCGGTGGACCACGGGCTGACTGGCCAAGTGCTCTAGGGAAGAGGAAGTGGGATGAAGAGTGACTAGTGGGGGTTTCCAAGGACGGTATCCACTTGAAATAACTACACCTCGTAGGATTTTGCAGGGCCTTGATATTGGTGCATAGACTGATCGAACGCTACATTACGGTACGATTGAAGGCCACGGGACATAGAAGGCTAAGACACACTTTCCCTTATTCTCTTACTTTCTCATTCTTCTCTCATATCTCCTCATATAAGCTGGCACCTGTGTCGCGAGATGTTCTTGGGCTAGGTTTAGGTTGGTGGATGAGTGCATGTGGTCCATTTTTGAGCTGGGAAGGAAGCGACCTATGTATACAGGTAATAAACCATAGATATGACCATTGTTCAATAGCCTGCAGACAGAGCACATGTAGCATTATTCCTGAAGATACTGGAATAGTGCGTCACGCTAGATATACATAGATGCGCTACACACAGGGAGCCTACGTTGGCGACGAACTAGGGTGTAACTCTCACTCCGTATTGTCCGTCAACTTGATCGTAACGTCTTGGACAACACACCCTTTCACCTCCGCCGTCCCCTCGAAGATGCTTTCCAACCAGTCCATCGCTCTCCCCCTCCCATTAGTGATTTCCGCAATATGCCCGCCGACAGTATTCCTCTCATATCGCAGATTAACACTCGCCTCGCACCATTTCTCCACCAACGCATCTGCGTCCTGCACCTTAGAAAGCTGATCATGGATAGCTTTGTATGCGAACACTGGCATCTGCGGCACGCCTCGTCCTCCCCAATACCAATTGCGCTTCAAAATGCGCTGGAGAATAGGCGCGTCGACGTCAGCGCGCCCGCCAACAAGGTAGTCAAAGATGTCTTGGTTTGCAAAAGCGGCAAAGGCTTGCATGGCATTGTATTTGAGCGTTGCTAGGAATGCGGTAGCGTTGTAGGGACCGGTTTTGTGGAGACGCGATTCAAGGTATGCTCGGGCGTCTGGATCCTGGGAGGTGGAGCCAAGTAGAAGAGAGGGGATGAGACCGGCATATGGCGATCCAGTGATGTTGTCAACGGTGCTGATGAGGTCGGGTGCTATACCGCCCAACGCCACGCCCGCGAAGCTCATCTCTGGCGCATACGACTTCTGCAATTCGGCGGCCCACTGGCTGGCTATCGAGCCGCCAGAATAACCCCACATAGCGTATTTGACGGGGACCTCGCGAGGAAGCAGGCCAGAAGATAGGACCGCGCGGACAGAGTCCAAGGTTGCGTGACCAGCTTGGGCGCCTAAGCCAAATGACGCATGCGGTCCTTCGAAGTCGGGAACATTGAGGTACCATCCCTTGCCTAACTCCACTGCGAAGTCGTCTACTATTGAAGGTATTCCGAGATCTGCTGTACTCGGCATCGAATAGAGGGCATAGCTTGGGCTGGCATCAACGTTGGCGGTGTTGTATGCGATCTGATGAGACAGAAGGAATGCGGATGATGGGTTCGCCGTGGATGATTTGTTGTGAGATGGAATGAAGAGGGTCGTAACGGCGTATGATGGTTCGTCATTGGCGTCGGTGGTGCGGAAGAGGATGTTGTACGCGGCTGAGCTATTGGTGATGGCGGTGGTGAGGTTTCCTGGAGCTTGCCTAATGCGAAGGATGATTCCTGGGGCCTTTTCGCAGTATTCTTCAAACTTAATAGTGTAGAAAGGATCAATGCTGGGTGGGATCGGGGACGATGGCGTGCCAGTGAGGGCGACAGAGGCCGCCCACGTAAACGGAGCTGCCATCAAGGAACCGAAGATGCTCGCAAACAGAAGGCTTCCAAGGTTTACCATGAGACTCTTCAAACAATTCGCATACGCCGTTTGTGATGCTGATGCTAGACCAGGACGTTCTTGAACCTTTTACATGACCCCGTCGTGTGATCAATATATGATGATCTTGAACTGAAGATCGCGGGACGACAACTGTTGCGCCCCGATGCCAGAAGTACCAGAAACGCACTAGCTCCATGCCGTATAAACTGAACATTACGTGAGACTACGACAGCCGATCGGCTGGAGCCTGATCATCTCGTCGCAACATTTTCCCAACAGGTGTGATATTGCGATGATTCGAGTCTAGAACCAGGGCATCATACTGGTCAAGCCGTCTACTGCTGGATAGTAGATAGCTGTTATTATTGGTTGTTCTTGTCTTGGGCGGAGTGGATGCTCGCCTGAATTAGTAGATGCTGAGGTGAGAACACTGGTATCAGAGGGATGGTAGGTGCGACTGAATCAGGCTTAATGCACCGTGTAAACCTTCCCTCCGACGATATACCAAGGTAGCACGTAATATGTTGCAACTACGACGAAACTCGTGTTTCCCGCCCTGGACTCTTATGAAAAGATTCAGGATGGATCGAAGGAGAGTCGTTCGAGGTCGTGATGACGTCATGACAGTAACTTCCATATCACAGCAATGGTGGGGTACCCATAATCCCATCAACGAGACAACCTCTCCAACATCCTCACGATGGCGCGCATTCTAATCACCGGTTCTACTGACGGCATCGGCTCTGTCGTCGCCAAACGTCTCGTCCAGAATGGCCATAAAGTAGTCCTCCACGCACGTAACGAGAAGCGCGCCCAAGACGCGACTGCAGCATGCCCGGGCGCCGAAACCGTCGTCACTGGCGATCTGTCCAGCATTGCCGAGACGAAAGCGCTCGCCGAAGACGTGAACAAGCTGGGCGCCTTCGACTGCATCATCCACAACGCCGGGCTGTACCGCGGGCCGTACAGGAAAACGGCTGACGGCATTCCTGCACTTGCCGCAGTCAATACCATCGCTCCGTACATTCTCACGTGTCTTATCGACCGCCCGAAGCGTCTCGTATTTCTCTCTTCGGAGATGCACCAGGCCGGCGAATACAAGCTGAAGGATATACTGTGGACGCAACGCGGCGAGCAGGGGTGGAACGAGTCGACGGCCTACTGCGCGAGTAAGTTGCACAACGTCTTGTTCGCAAAGGCTTTCGCGCGGCGCTGGCCTGACGTGAAGAGCAACGCGCTGGATCCGGGCTGGGTCGCAACAAAGATGGGTGGCAACAGCGCGACAGGCAGCATGGAGGACGCAGTGCAGAGCTATGTCATGCTTGCCGAAGGCGAAGAGGCGGATGCGCAGAAGAGCGGGGTTTACTTCCGGCCTGAGAAGCGCATCAGTCGCCCTCACGCGGCTACCGAGGACGAAACGGCCCAGGATCGACTGCTGGACATTTGCGCCGACTTTACGGGTGTCAAGCTGCCGTGATATCCGAACCTGAGAAGATATAGAATGATAGCCTGACGGGATGCTATACACACTACTACACAAGCACGTTCCACTTTGACTATCTTGACAACTCGAGTCAACTACGGCCCCACTAGAACTCCGGAGAACTGCTCGGTCTTGCAAACCCTTTCGCTCGTCGATTCAATGAGTACGGCATTCGGTTCGCTATGGGACTCGTTGATTATTCGCTGTTGCGAGTGAAACATCGATGACACTGGTGGAGGGTACATATAAGACGTTGCAGCAAGTTGCCAACATTGCACAGCCGTTCCGCTTGCTACGTTGCTACATTTGATAAAGGCGTTAAGCTTAAGCTTACACAGTACACTACGGTACGGCGCTCCATAACTTCGTATTGTGATACGCCTCGTTTGAGCCTAGTCCCATGCGGAGATCCGCCCCGATGGATCCTCGGCCGACATCCTTTGCGTCGGACCAAGACCACGCCGCAACCCCATCTCATTAATTCTACCCCTCTTGTCAGCTTCCAACCCTCTCACGTCTCAATTGACGTCTTCTCACTACAATGTTCCGCAACTTGATCATCTCGGGCTCTATCCTTGTTGCCCTCAACGCCGCTTTCTACCAGTTGTGGTTGAAAGAAGTCCTTCAGACCACTGTTGGTGTGGGTCGTGTCATCCAGAATATCGAGGAGTTTCCGTACGCATGTAGACGAATTGTGCACCCACGACTTGAAGCATGTGAGGATCTTTGGCTGGATGATGAAGCGAGGGTGCTGTATGCGGCGTGTGTTGGGGTCCAGCATCGCATTGGATGGAACTCGGCGTGAGCATTAGTTTCTTTATTGCCCTACAAAACGAGCTGACGACTCGCAGACTGAGTAAACTCAACCAATCTAGCCGCCGCCTCGGAGGTTCCGAACTCATTGCTCTCGACATTGACGCCCCCGGTGCAGACGGCCTTTTTAATCTTCGTGCTATCAAGCCTGTCGACTACGTCGGCGCAACAGGTGATGCGTCACTCGATTTATTAGGTTTCGACGCCGAGATCGTTGACACTGCTACCGTTCACTTCTACTTGGTCAACCAAAGGCCACCCGTGGACTATCAATTCAATCCTATTGACGCTACCAAGACCGGTGCAAACGCCACTATCGAAGTGTTCGAGTACAAGAGGGGCGAAGCTGAGATGAAACATCTTCGCACTGTCTTCTCACCACATGTCTTTTCTCCGAACAACGTTGCGGCTGTGGGCGGTGGCGCGTTTGTTGTTACCAACGACCGCTCGGGAAGGGTTGGCTTCGTGAGTCTGAAATCTCAGAGGTTGCGATGTGCTGTGAAATCCTAAACTTTTGCAGAGAAAAGAACTCGATCCCATACTCGGCGGCGGCTACGTCGCCTACTGTTCCCCAACCGGCACGTGTCACCGCGCCTCGTCCGTTTCCATCAAAGTCCCGAACGGGCTCGTGTACGGTGTCGACAGACTGATCTACGTCCCAAGCAGCATCGACGGCAAAGTTCGCGTCTTCAGTCTTAGTGCAGCGACTAAAATGCTAGAGTTGGTCAACACAATCGAACTGGGCATGCCGCTCGACAACCTTGCAGTTGATGCGAACGGGGATATGTGGGTTCCTGGGTTTCCAGACGCCTGGAGCTTCATGAGATGGCTTGCGAATCCGTTGGAGGAAGCTGCGGCAAGTACGCTTATGAGAGTCAGTGAGATTCGTGATTGGAATAGAGATGAGGTAAGGACGACGGAGTATATAAAGGCCAAATACAAGGTGGACAAGATGCTGGAGGATCGTGAGATGAAGGTAGTGAGTGGGATCACGACTGTGAGGCATGATGTTAAGACTGGGAGGTTGTTTATGGGGAGTAAGTTGTTCGGCCATGAGTTGTTGGAAGAACTTGCTGATGAATTGCAGGTGTATTGGATGCTGACCTTGTGGTCTGCGAACCTCGATGAGAGCAGCTATCAGTGATCGACGGCGTCTATCGAATATTGAGGCGAGCGCGAGTATGACACTGCACCGTCCTCGCCAGTTATCGATGCTCGTGGCTACGCTGCTCGACATTGGTCGACGCTATCCGTGGGATTTGTAACGTCTTTTCAGTGGCTTTGTTCAAGATAATTTGCTAATGGTTCATCAAGGAGAAAAAAAATTCTTTCTCGTCTTTCTTTTTCTGGAATCCTTTGTGCTATTTTCGTAACAATGTTATTGTCGGCGTTTTTGCTTTGAGGACGTCACTTCGCATATCAAATCAATCTCGTCTTCGATATACTAACAAAGAGGACACTATATGTTCACCAGTGTACCTGCAGAACGACAGTACTCAACGCGACGAAATATTTGAGATCCAAACGTATTCAATGGTGCCAACTACGCGGAGGAATGCGCAGCTACAAATGTACAATGATGCGGCTCGAACGTCAAAATCTCAAGAGACGAAGAATGAGATGCCATCAACGGCAACCTTCAGCGAAGGTCCAGAATCGGCCATGATCGATAAAGTCCAATCTAAGGGTAGCAGTCTTGATGAAAGCGTCCCCCTTACAGGGACCACAAATCATGCTGCAGGCCAGGTGACAGAAGGGACTTTCGTTCTTGATGGACACCAAGATACAGAAGCGACTCCCGAACGGGTTGGAAAAAGGCGTGTGAGCTGTATTTGTACCCAGGACCAAGACGACTCAGTCTCGGAAGGATCTCGTCAAAAACGAATGTGTCTCGACGAAGGCCTGCGTGGTATGACGTTGCGAACGATCCCAGCGCAAGCATTAGATTCAGCACAACTTTCTTTACCGCCGCCGTCAGATGCAGACCGCCGGCCTAGTTGGGAGATGGACGGCGTCCAGCACGGCGATTGGAATAACCTCAAACCTGGGGATGAAAAAAGCGTGCTGCGCAGACTCGAACTTCCGCCCGAAGCCGCTACCGAAATGCGCCAATTTGGCAAACGCGCCCACATCACCCCTAACATTCAGAATCTCGCGCACCTCAGACAACGCGCGCCTCTGTATCACGATGTCGAGGGTCGCATACCCGCGGGGCACGAGGCGCTCACTGAACAAGACGCCTACAATGTACCCTACGGCCCGCTGGAGCACGAGCGGGAGATGCAGCGCGGATTGCAGCTCAGTAGGATGCCGATTGCGAATGCACCCCCTTGGACAAAAGATCTACCATGGGACGACATGGACGGCATCACACTCGAAGAGTTCATCATCTACTTTCCCAACCACGTCGCCCGCTGGCCCGGTCTTGCGCTCTGGCTTCGCCATCAATCATGGGACCGCCTTTTCTACCGCACCGCGCGCCTCATAAATCTCGCACGTGGGTCACACTACGCAGTCAATCGTGAACGGCAGCACGTCGAAGTCCTCCCTCTGATGATGAAAGTGCAGCGCGCAGTTCAGGAAATGGTGCCGCACTACCAACTTGCTGATCATGATTCGTACGACGAGCAGCCTACGAAAGAATGGTTTCTCCAACATATCCGCGACAAACCTGTCAACTTTCCGCGGGACGGAATTATGGGGACAGTGACCCTGGAGGAGGCTGCCGGGTATATCACGGGTGTGAATGGGTTTCAGGAGCGCGCATTTTCGGCGAAGATGTGGGGTTTGCAGCCGGGTGAGAAGGCGAAGCTAAAGTCTAATGTGCTAAAGAAGAGGAGGGAGGAGGCGAAATTTCCGTTCGCAGGTGCTTTTGACGACGTATGTTCTACGGTGCAAACCCAGAGTCCGCCACATGAAGAACAATATCAGGCACAGGCAGTGCAGAGAGCATGGCATGATGTTGATAACAGTAGGATGGGCTGGATTGATACTGAGCTGAACATGCCCGTGACCTTGAACGGTAACAGTATCCTCCCGCGAGACGGGCAGTTCAACTTTATCACCCCACCTGCCGTCAACACACACCCAAACAACAACCCCACCTCCACCGTCAACAGCACACACTCTAATGTCGCCTTGCTCAAACCCGCCACATCCATTTTCGATCGATGTCCGCTCTTCGATGATTGCGAGGACTTCGACTGTCCCTTCGAACACGCCCGTAACGTCAAAGAACGCGAGAAGGAAGCCGCACTTTCGGCCTTCCAAACCGAGGAGAGAAAAAACCTCAACAAAAAGAATGTGATCTGCAATCAGCTTCCGACCTGTACGGATGGGTTCAAGTGTAAATTTCTGCATGTTGGCGACGAAGGGTACATGCAGGCGCTTGTGGACCGGGATGCGACGCAGCTGTCGAGAAAAAATGGAGGTGAGGGTTCGTCTGGGCCGCGGCAGCAGGGGCAAGGAGGGCAGTCTGATGGCGGCGGACAGCAGCATGGAGAGCATAAGCAAGTCGGGCAGCAGCAGCAGCAGCAGCAGCGAAACCAGAACAGCCAGCAACAGCAAAACAAAGACCGGTCCAATACCCAGCGACAGAACGGAACCCAACCCCGACCGCCCCGCGCCCCTTGCCGCCACGGCGTGAATTGTAATAACGCGACCTGTCCGTTCGGCCACCGATCACCGGCTGCCGATGAAAGTGCCACGGTAAACCTAGAACAAACTTGTAGGTTTGGCGTTGGGTGCACAAATAGTCGCTGCGATCGAACGCATCCTTCGCCTGCTTCGGCGGGACAGGGACAAGGCGGCAGTGGTGCACAGAGTGGGGATGTTGAAGGTCAGTCGCAAGGAGGTGGGCGGAGTAGAAGGGGAGGACATGGTGGCCAGGTTCGAGGAATTGGGAATGGCGATGGCAGCAATCGCAACCCTGGAGCAGACCATGGCGAGAATCAGACCCGTGGCGGCAATCAGAACCACGGCGGAAACGGCAACAATAAGAACGGTCACCAAAACGGAGGCCGCCAACAAAACGGGATCAACAATCGCGGTCTCGGGCAGCGCGCAAACGAAGGCGGACGATTCGGGCACCACAGCGGGAATGGGCGTGGCGGCGGCGGGCAAGGTTAGGGCCGTGGGGGGCATCGCAACCCAGAATTTGATCACAATCAGGGAGGTAACAATGCTCGAGAAAGGAACAATAGCCAGGAGGAGCATAATAACTGGGGCGGTGGTGGCAGTGGAAGAGGAGGACGCGGCGGAGGAAGAGGGCGCATGAATTGAACGATATCTGAGCATATGTCTCAGACAATGGAAGTTTATTAAAGTTTTATTACTCGTAGTAGTTCTTGTCTCAAGTGTATTGCGGCGTTATTGCAAGGCGTCCAGTGGCCAAATGAGTATGCCATTATTCACGTCTTGGAATGCCCGGGGATCAGTCTGCTTAATATATGTGGAAACACCAGAACCACCGAAACTATCATGAGAGTCGCAAAAACGGGCGCACCGACCCACAAGCTCAGGTCCCCTTGTCCTAGCTGTTTGAAGTTCATTCCAAAAATGCCAGTACCGAGGTTGAGCGGCAGGAAAATGAAAGCCAACAGCGAAATCCGACTGATGCGCTGATTCTCCAGGATGGCTTCCTCGGACTTGTCAAGCTTCGCTTTGCTCGTTATGTCGCCAGCCCCGTCCAAGCATCGTGATCTCAGGTCCCTTGCTCTCTCAGCCAGTTGCTCATAGTCTTGCAGGATCGAGTCGTTAACCGCTTGAGTACTGACGTTTGAAATGTTGGCTTTGCAACTGGCGACAGCTCTCATCATTTTGAGAACTGCCACGACGCGGGCCAGGTAGGCGATGTGCTCGTCGATGAGCGCTTTGCTATATTGGAGATTTTGCAGAGAATGCATCATATGATCTTCGAATGTGTTCATCTCCTGCTCAATCTGAGAAGACATGAGGTTGAGAAACTGGCACTCAGAATGTGCCGCGAAGATAAACAGCTCCGTGAGTGCGTAGTTGGAGTCAGAGCTTGCAAGCGACGCATTGAGTGTCGCTCCATAATACCTTGGTAAGATGCTTGCGCTTTGAGCAACAGCATCCGTAGAGCTGATACTTCGGTTCACCTGTTCTCCGGCTTCGGACCGAGGTGGTCGTAACATGTGGTCATTGTCTTGCTTTTTGAGCGCAACCTTCGGTCTGTATTGGTGGATAGGATGAAAAACATTGGACGAAGTACCAGACACCTCGTTACTAAGCCAAGGTCCCGGTGGACCGTTATCAAGTCTTCTGCCGCTATCAAGCCAAACGATTGCTAGCGATTTAATTAGCACGAATGCATAGCTACTTGAAGGACTAGATATATCACCTACCAGTCCAGCCCGAGCTCGAGCTTTTCTTAGGTTTGATAAGACACGAAATATTTTGCTCGATAGTGAACGTCGTTTCGTTATGAACGGAGAATTTGCGGACGATCGACTCTCCGACACTTTCTTCTAGTCCAAGCTTCTTCTGGTATTTCGCAACATCCTCTGCCTCGGTTTTTCTTGCTGCCAATACTTGAGACCGATTCAACGCCGCACTTCTCGTGCAGATCGTCATAATCTTGAGTTCAAACATTCTATTGGAGCTCGACAACAGTCCTGGAAGATCAAAGTAGTCTTTCGGTTTCATAAAGTCGAGGTGTCGGCGCCAGAGCTCATGGTCAACGTTGTGGACTGCGCCGAGCTCAATCAGCCACTCGGGCGTAGCGAAACCGCTGAGAAAAACGAGACTTCCATCGGCCGGATCGCTCTTCGCTTGTTGAGAGGAAAATCGGTCAATGTCGGTATTGGCGTATCGCAATGTGGATGTACCACCATTAGGTTTGAAAGTATGGACATACACGAGAATGTGATCATCGTTGTCGCGAGGTTTTGGCCCCAGAGATGACGTTAGCGATTTTTCTAGGAATTGAGATAGGAAGCGATAGTTGAGACCCGGGTATAAGAAGAGCTCCTTGGACCGCCCCGAGTGATGTTGGACCGCTCTTAAATACTGCATAGAACTCCGCCCGCTGCTTTTACTGAGTTTTCGCCCCGGTTCGTCATTCAATATACAAGGATCCATCTTTGTGTGAACAGTACGAGGCGAGAGAGGGTGGGCCAACATTCCTCTTAAGTTCACGACCAGCTCTGAACCCCTTGGACTATTCAAGACCCGGCCTCCGAGATTGATTTGGTCCTGAATTTTGGGTGAGGCAACGCGCGCCCTCATCGCTCATGCCGAACGGGCTTGAGGTTGTGCCCAAGCAGCATTCACAGCCACCATTCTAAGCCAATCCCCGTTCTGCAAACACGAACTCTAGTAAGCGCACGCCTTGAACCCTATCACGTCAATCACGCTCGGCTCAGACGGGGCGCATTGCTTAGCTCGTTGATGGATACTGCAAACGTCAGAGCTCCGCCTCGTTCAGCGGCAAAACCTCTCTACTAGGGTCTCTTCATCAGGCCCGCTGGTAGCAGCATTGCGACATGCAGTGGCAAGGCAGACTTTGCCTTCGAGAGAGATCCCCGCCAATGGCTTAGGACTCCTCAGCCTTGTAGGTTACGGGTACCCGACTGGGTTCGCCGAAGAGATGAGCTATCCTTGGTCTTGTTCTGCCTGCAATTGGGCTCTTCGGCCCTCAAGGCTACGGTAGGGACAGATCACATTCGTTTGCTATGTGATATCTAGCAATCTCCGGAATTCCTTGCGAAAAGCAACAATTAAGGCATACAAGGTTCAGCGAGACCATATATGAACAAGGCTATCGAAGTCTTCCGCCGTGAGCTGATCTGGTCGCAGGACTGGTTTTGAGCTGATACTAGTGAAAATGCCCGCTGCTTTCTCCATGTATTTCGGAGCATCTTCAGATCCAGCGGCCTCCAAGAACTGAGCTTTGAGAAAGGTGGTACGAGCCAGCTCAGGCTTAAAGTAGGAAAGAAGGGAGTGGCATCTCTCGGCTTCGTCAAAGAAAATGCTGCGCGCAGCCTTGTCAGCAAGCCATGTGGGTTCCGGGTTTCGACACGTACCTCGCAGTCTCAAACTGGTTAACGCTCATGTAATGCCTTCCTAGGTTTGCGCAGACAGTCCCAGTGCGGTGATAATTCTTCCCCATCGTTGCGCGGTAATTTGCCACTGCACGTAGCCACAGCTCTGCAGCTTCCGCCTCTTGGGATTGGTGCTTTCTTACATTTGCCAACATATGCAAAGCATAGCCCAGTCTGACAAGTTTTAGCAGTTAGTAAAGTGAATTCATGCGCACTTACTGAAAGCTTTTCGTGTCATCTTTTCCATACTTGGACTCTCGCCAAGCGATGGCCTCTTCGAGGCTTTTACTCGCTTCTACATTCTGCTTGAGAGCCATGAGGGGCAAGACCTCGTAGATCATGGCGTAGAAAGGATAGTATTGACCGGACAAATATTCCGGTGAAGTAACGTTGATGGCCCGTCCTTTCCGTGCCAATTCTATTGCTTCTTCATGACGCCCAACTTGATGGTAGGCACTTGCTAGTTGCGTATAAGCCATGCCATTCAGGAGTATGTCTTCACTAGGATGCTGCAGTCGTAATTTGTGTTGCCACTTCGCGTAGAAGAGATGCTGTTCTGGTGAATTCATCTCTTTGGTACAGGCCGACAAGCTGACGACAGTATCGGCAAGCATCTCAGGATCTTCGTCTGGGGCTTTCTGGAAGACGGCCAACGCGGTTGTGAGCAGCTCAAATCCACGATCGAAAGACCCTCTTTCATAATAATTCCTGCTTCGTGAGCCTAATTCACGAGATCGTTCTCTGACACTTACCATCCCGTCTTTTGTATGAGACTGGCCAATTGGCGTTCCGTTTCAGTGGCGGCACAATCAGGTCTCTCTTCGTATATTGAGTAGAGTTTGAGGGCATGTGGTGCGAGTTTATCGATGACCTCCCAGGTTGTTTTCTTGTGTGTCATCCAGTCTGCACCAGTGAGCCAGGCCTTGGAGATGAGTCTAACACCGAAAGTGAACGTTTCTCTGAAGCGCTGGACAGTCATTCGAGCCCGAACTACATCTTGTGTGAGCCTGTGTATAGTGAGTTGCTGCAAATGCTTGTTGCGACTGATTAGTGAGCATTTCCAAAGCTCTGTTCGTGCATCATAATATGATGCTTTGTCTGTTGGAAAGCCTCCTAGCCCTGTTTCAATGTTGTCGATTCCTGCTTCGACAATAGTTATCAGTAGGCTCTCTTGTGTACTGTCGGGGTCAAGTACAGAGAGGACTTCCAAAAGACCCAAGGCGGATACACCCAGGCTATCGACTGCCCACGTGTCAGCGACACTTGCCTGGTTGGCATCGCTAACATATTTTTGTCGAAATTTTTCTAGGTCTCCGAACCATTTCTCCTTACTCACGATCTCCACTGTTTCTTCATAAGTGAGATCCCTGCGTTTGATCGCGGCCCCATATTGGACAATAGCGAGGGGTAAGCCACCGAGACGAATCGCAAGCGATTCTAAGGCCACTTTCTCGGCCGATATTATACCGGTGTTGCCCGAAATTCTGTTGAGAAGGGATTTAGTGTCATTAGATTCGAGGGGCTGCAGGTCCATGCCAGCAGCAGTTGGAGTGTACGATTTTGCCAGGGGGTCTCTGCTGGTGATCAAGATCGATCCTTGCGAACCAACAGGGATGAAATCTCTGAGGTCATCCAGCTTGTCGGCGTTGTCCATGATGAGGAGCCAGTATATCTCCTTTGTTTCCGGAAATGACTTGGGAGATGTTGTTGACTGTGTGTAGGGGTTAGACAACCATTGTACAAAAAGGTTGCGGCTGATGACAAGATCTCCGGAATCTGATGCATCCAGCAGATTAAGAGCGACCGCTGCGGCTCGATAGCTCTCGTCTAGTTTGGCAGTTCCGTCCGCTTGGATGAAGAAGATGGCGTCGAACGTTTTTCTCCTTGAGTAGCCGTACTCCACGGCTAATTGAGTCTTTCCAATACCACCCAAACCACAGAGAGCAAAACATCGACAGACCTGGGAGCCCAGTAGGGTGCTTCCTGTGGGAGAGCCATGGAAGGGAGGGATCAGAGCTTCATCCATTTCTACGAATATGGACTTTCGTTCCAGAAAATCGGGATTCCTCTCATGAGGGCTCATCATGAACACGGGAAGTTTCGGTGATGATCGACTCAGGCTCAAGTCTTTGATTAGAGGAACAAGTTCGAAAGCATCCGAAGAGCCATAAGTAGCGCGTGGTGTCTGGCTGTCCGAAACAACTTCGACTGTATGCCTTGCAGCTGGGGGTGGTCAGTTGAAAAATTGCAAATTTGGGCTGCAGAATACATACCCTGACCAACCTCGCTAGCAACGGTACTTTTCCATGCATCATAGTTGATTAGGTCTTCATCTGATGACCCACGCTGTTCCTGTTCATCACATCCAGATTCGACACGCATGGTGTTGGCGTTACTCAAAAGTTTCCCAACCTCTTGAAGAACAATCTGGCTGGAGAGAGCGCTCGAGATGCTGTAATGATCGACATCGCACCCTACGAGAGATTCATTCTTCAAGTTGGTCTCGCAGAGCTCGCAATCGGCCAGCTGTTTAAGTCAGCGTGAGAGGCATTGAGATGATCTGACTCACCATCACTTTGGCTCTGGACTTGAAGAGACCACCACTTATCTTGGTCTTGTTCCGCTCGTAGACTGACAATATAGGTATTTCAAGGCCTATCTCTTCAAACTTTTTGGATACGTTCGCCACAATGGCCGCTTCCGATTCTGCTTGCGCCAGAACCACTTTCTGGAATTTGGTGATGCAGCGTAGGATCATACCAAGACGAGGCCACGGCTTCTCGTTCTTGTAAGTTGGGTGCGGGGTTCCCACAAAAGCGACCCCTGCATGTAGTTTGATGATCTTTTGATATGAAGGATCAAAATATCTCTCGTGAAGTATTGTGAGTGCCTGTAACGTAGTAAACAGTCCGTTTAAACTACACATCGGATTGTCAATATGGCTAAGGAAGGCTCACCCTCTTTACAATCAGACCACCAAGACCGAAACATATGAAGACTATCGGCAAAGACTCATTCTGATTACGTTGTTATCGTCGGAATTGCAAAGCGTTTCGCATCTCGAACTCACCTCAAGCGTAATGAGCAAGTCGAGTAGTTCAACACCACGCAGAAGCAGTGCGGTCCACACAGGTGGCCCGTTCTCGGAAATGTTGTAGTCCAGTTTGCAGATATCGCTCTCAAGTGCAACGGAGGATAGCGAATCAACAAGGCTTGAACCCAATGCAGTCTTGGATCCCCATTCGGGAATGATGATGATACTAGCTGTCTCAGTTGCGAGCTGCGACTAGAAGCTTCGCGGTCAGGCAAAGCCGTGCAGGGAAATCCTCACCGAGAAGTGCATCTTGCTCGATCCCCAACATTAACAGGCCTAGGCAACGAAATCAGTCGTGCGGGATCCTGCACGATGTCTACTAAATCCGGGGTCATGATGCGGCCAACACTGAACGTCCTACTCCGGAGATTGGAGGCGCAGTGCTGGAGCTCAGGTGCGCAGGATCCGTGCTTCTTGTTGGGGGGCGGGGGGAACGGGCACAACCCCGCATTTAGGAGGGTTTCGGTTTGTTTTATAACAGCACATGCATGCTACCGGTCGGTGACGGCCCTGCACGGTAAGTCACTGCATCGTCCGCCGGTCGGTGATGGCCCTGCACGGCAAGTCACTGCGTCGTCCTTCGCTCTGCTGTGTTACTTCTTCAGTCTCGTCAAAGCGGTTTGAAGCATGTTTTGCTCCGTCCACCAACGCATACCCTCTCTTGAATCTTCCCAACAATCATGTTGACAGGCTTGAATTTCCTGAAAGACTTACCTACTTACGCTACCGACAAGCCATATTATTTTGTTGAGCAATTCACCGAGCTTCCACAATCTCTGACAACTAACTGTCAATACGAGACGAAGGACGTTGTTCTCCAAGATGCTCGTGGGACCGAAAGCCAATTTAGCCTCGAGCGAAACGGTTGGGAATATCTCAAACACGGCTCCAAAGTATCTCTAGACATCGAAGCATACCTGGGGTCACATCATAGCCAGGACATCGTCAACGAGTACTTGCTCGAATGCGTGCAACTTATACAAGCACGATTCAAGGCTTCCCGTATCATTTGTTTTGACTGGAGAGTAAGATCATCTCGATGTTCTTCAATGTGATCAATCGCGACTAATCTGTCAAGATCCGGAAGAGCGACGCCACTGATGACGACGTCAAAACTGAGAACAAGCTTAAGTCTAGACAGTCAGTTCAGACTCCAGCTAGAACCATGCATTGCGGTAAGTATCGCTAGGGAGACACGGACAGCGAGCTCACTGAAATTCAGACTACTCCATCAATGGTGGCTACAAACGCATGGCGACACATCTTCTACCTGAAGAGCACAAAGAGGTGAATCAAGGCCTCACTCGCGTGCGATTTGTGAAGTAGGATTAACTGCCTATGCAATGCAGCTGCTGAGTACTTGACAGTCTTTGGCGACCACTACAAACGGTAGAAGCTTCTCCCATAGTGTTCGGTGACCCGCGAACTATTGCAGTCTCCGATTTGGTCGAGGTCGACAAGGTGTCGCGAGACAGTGTCGAGTTTGGCTACAGAGTCAGGAGCCCACCGCGGCCGGAACAGCGCTGGTATTGGCTTTCTCGGCAAGGGTCTGACGAGCCCGTCATTTTCGTGAGCTGGGATCCTCAAGTTGATGGAGACCATATAGGTATGAGAACAAGTGCCCACAGATGCTTTAGCTAAACGAATGAGCAGGTTTTCCCCCACACGGCGCAGCTATGGACATCATGGAGAACACTACGGCGAGACCACGGGCTAGTATCGAAGTAAGGACAATGGTCTTGACACCTGTAGAGGAAGGTACGGATTTGAGTCAAAGCAGCCAGAATTAGGGTGACAATAGCGTAGAACAAGAACTAGCTGCTTCCCGATTTTCAATTTAGGCTTGTTCCTACATTCCATTTCCAAGACTGTCCCAAATTACAATTTAATCCATGAAACACATCAAGCACCATCTGTCACGATGTCGCCCCCTACTTCTCATAATCAAGCTCAGAGATCATTCGAAAGGTGCCAGTGGTGTTGATCCACTTCCTGCTTGGCGGTTCGGGAACCAACTCTCGCCACGGTTGCTTCAGGTTTGAAGTGGTTGGAAACGACGCGATGACTGGAATTGTACCAGCGCCAATGAGGCGGTCCTCAGATCCCAAAAAGACTGCGTCTTGAGAACGAAGTCCCGGGGATTGTGGAGACTGAAGTTTGGCGTCCATTTTGCTTTCTTCTGTCCTTATTTTGCTACGTCTATCAGTAATCAGACTCCTTGGGTATAAGATGCAGTTGCTTGCGCTCACAGGAAGACAGTGCTGCTATATGTGTTGTGAATGTATGGTAAACGTACGTTATATGAGGTTTGAGCGACGATTGTACTGTGGGTGCAGTTTATAATCCTGCGCATGCGTGATGGGTATGTTTTTTGGCGAAGCTGGAGCGTTTATGCACTGGGCCGTCAACTGCGGGGAGGTGCTGGGAATGCTTCAGCACCGAAAACGTCTGTGCAAAAGAGGGCGAGAGTGAAGCAGAACCATGCATTCGAGGTCCGACTGTGCATCTCTCCAGCTTCTGGCCAGTGATGTGCCGCTGCAAGTGATTGACTATATATTCCTGCGAATGATTGGACGACAGCGCAGAACGAAGGGCCACGCCTTCTGCATCTTATACTCGGTGTTCACACCTTTGTATATACAAATCGCCGGATTTGGATAGGGCAACCGAGCTGCGTACCGCCGTGATGCTCGTTCATTCGCTTGAGCGGAAGCCCGATCGTCGATTATGCTACCTCTTGGCAGGCTAGAGCATATCCGTCTCACCGGAAAACTAAACCTCTTCGATGCCGATCGTTCTCAGAGATAGCAGTCGTTGATGAGCTTATGTCGTGCAGTCGCGAGCACACGTGGAACGCGTGCTTCTAAAACGGTCTATTGCTCAGCCGCGGCTATGCCCCATCGAGTTGCTCCGCTATTTAGTCCCAACACCCACCACACACATATGTACCCCGACGCTCAATACGTCGACACATGAACACATTCGCTGCACGATCTATCAAGTGGGATCTGAGCAGTAGTTCAGCCATCTGCTCTGTCTCCAGTGTCCCATCGTATCTGCGGTCGATCTTGCCTGTACAAAGAAGCTCCGGAAGCATCGCAAAGATGTCACACAGTGCTGCAAAGATGCCTGTTGTCAAAATTGATGGGGTGGATGTACCACAGGTAAGAGGAAACATTCCGAGTTGACATCATGACTGATTCGAGGAGTTTGCGTTCGGCATGGGAACCTCGTGGTCCAAACGAGGCGATCCTAATCTCAGCCGAATCTTGATTGATACCATCAAGGAAGCCATAGGAGTTGGATTCACGCACATGGATTGCTCCGATAGTGAGTGAACCCACATCCAGCGTCTGCGTTGCTAATGAATCTACAGACTACAACACGGAGCCGGAACTGGGAGTGGCGATCAAGGAAGTCGAAAAGGAGCAGGGCATCCCGCGATCCGATCTGTATATCACAACGAAATGCATGAACCTTGTGCATGATCTTCCGACAGCATTGGATCGCAGCCTCAAGGCCATGCAACTAGACTATGTCGACTTGTATTTGATCCATACGCCCTTCAAATACAAGTCTGCAGAAGATATCAGCACTGCCTGGGCTCAAATGGAAGAACTCCAAGCAAAAGGCTTAGCGCGTTCCATTGGCGTGTCCAACTTTCGACCCCGAGATCTTGCTCCCATCCTGGAGACTGCCAAAGTCAAGCCCGCAGTCAATCAAATCGAATATCACCCCTATCTGCAGCACCCAGAATTGAGCGAGCTCATGAGAGAACATGGAATCTTCACCGTTGGCTATGGACCCCTGGTCTCTCTGCGAAAAGAGGATCAACTAGAAGGTGGCCCGATCGACGACTACGTTGCCACTCTTGCCAAGAAGTACGATGTCACGGAAGATAACATCCTACTTCGATGGCAGATGCAGAAAGGCTTATGTATCGTGACGACGTCTTCCAAAGAGAGTCGACTTCGGAATTACCTTCGCAGTGCTGAATTCGAGATGACGAGTGAGGAGGAAGCCGAGCTTGATCGCTTGGGAGCCAAACGCCATTACCGAGCATACATGGTCGGGGATGGAAGATTTGATCCGGAGGAACGTGAATGACGTTACACGGGGGCAGAATCCTCTAGGTGGAAGATGGTCAAGCTATGAGACATGGATGCAAGATCATGGTTATTCTGCCTCTTTTGATGTCTATGTCATCTCTATCGAGAGACGAAGATAGCTTTCCTCGGCTTTTCTATGAAACTATGCTCTCTCCTGTGCCATGAAGCATTGCAGTATCAGATTGCAATATCAGATTGCAGTAACACATGTCAATTTCAGCCCCCAGCGTGCGTAGTATTGGACTTAGTGTTTTAATCAGGTTTTCGATATTGGAATCGTCTAGGTGTCCTCCTCAAATGCTTCAATCAGTCGATCGCAAGTACTTAAAGCCGTGGACGCGTAGAGAGCGTGACTCACTAACCCTATAGCAGACACCTTTAAATGATTCTACACGATTATACACTGCGTTAAGACGAACTTTAATGGATAGCTAATTCTTGTCGCAACCGCGAGGCAACACTAGTTCGTATGTTCCTCTCCTGCTCAAAGTTACTTCTCTATGATCGTTCGAGTCGCTCATGGTAACGTGTTGGTGTAGTGTTTCTCCCCCGACCCTAGCGATGTCAATTGCACAGTACGGGATATCGATTATGGTAGTCAACGGGGGTTGTGTGGCATCTAAGTACGAGGGATACGCTTATGATTTGATTGTATGGTTAACAATCGTAACTAATTGCTCGTGGGCGTGCTTCGATTCTACATAATTTGGTCCTCGAGTTTCGCTGACTTTTTTACTATTTGTGCTTTAGCTTCTTGGGTTTTTCTCCTTAGTTGCCTATTCTCCGCCTCAACTATCTGCCAATCCTCTTGTGCACGTAGTATCTCATCTTCCAGGCCTTGGATGGCTTTGAGGATGGTTTCAACACGCTCTAACATTCCCTTCGACGGCTGAGCGGCTTGACTGCTGGCAGTTGCTTTTGATCGTGGTAGATAAGCATTGTAAAGAATTCAGAAGCGGCGGGTCAATAGAGCAAGAAGCGATGCCGAATACAAATAAGTGGGGGACTGTACAGAATCCAAAGAGTGAGTCCCGGACAGAGGTTGCCGATCGGCAACCCAACCAACCAAGCACATTTTCCCATCTGGCATTCCGTATCCACCAGGTCGGTGGGCCTAGTTGTTTTATGTCTCAAGCCTGACCTTCATCGGGAACAGCAACGATATGCCCATACTAAGTAGACATTTGTTGCATGATACGGACAGCTGTCTACTTCGTTCTGTAGAGAAACAATAAGAAAACCATCCACTATCTTGCCATCAGCTGAGACTTACATCTCAGCAACACTTGAGGACCTGTACCAAGCCGATAGCAAGTGCACCAAACACTGCCCACTTTCCAAAGCTCAACACCTTCGACTCTGAAGTTACCTCATTCCAGTTCTTGAAGCAAACGACATCACTTTTGTCCGCACTCACCACGCTCTTTGCCTCTGCGAAAACACCCTTCACGCAATCCATCGTGCACGTATCGCATTCGTCGCCCAATCCATCGACTTCACAATACGTATAACACAGACCATTCCACCCTCGCTCAGAGCAACCTTCCGGATACAAGGGTCGAGCCGCCTGATTTGTACAGCACTGAGCGAAGGCGTTGTAGCCGATCAGAGTGGGGTTGATGGAGAAGGCGATGACGGTCGCATTTGTGGAAGGCGGCGGAGGGCGGAAAGCGGATCGATTCTGAGGGGTCACGGTGGGCGGCACTGTGAGCTCTTGTGGGCTTTGCGGGGTTGTTGGAGGATCCATGGTGCGACTTTTCAGTATTCTGGATGCAGCATTAGGAACGCCGGATGAGGGAAAGGGTTGGTGCGTGGATGGGTATCCTATATGTGGGTTAGCTATACGTTGGCACAGATAGTGTTGATTTGTAAACGAACTCGTTCAAGCGTATGCTAGATTAATGCGCATATCAATGGTATGCGGCCTTTCCACCCCTGCTGCAGACGCCACGACTGTATTGGTAAAGTTCAGCGTAGCAGCTAGTAGTGTATTCGCAATGGAGCCACTGAATTGCCATTTCCTCTTTCGATTTGCAACGACAAGCGCATGCGGTCGTTCGATTCGCCTGGGCAGTGACCTCGAAGAGTGCGACTTCCTGACAGCAATGTACCGACCATCAACGACTGAGTTTTTGTAGCGCATTCAACTCGTCCATCAACAGACGTTCCTCTTCTTCGACCCGTCATGCCTTTCCTACGCCCGAAGGTCAGAATGCGTGAATGCGATGGAAGATCGAGAGCGCTACTACTTCTCACGGATATTGTCAAATCAGATGCCCCGGAACCGATGCGATAACTCCATAAAACCACTGGCCGCAACATTTCTCATGACATGTGCTCATTGGTGTACATGTTACACAACATAGTTGTTGAGCCGCCACCTTTGAGCAGATGTCGTCGCGTCCACAAACGCGCCGATACCCCACCTCCACCACTCTTGAAGTCCATCACAAAGCACGACTACCTAGGCACTAATTTCAGTCATGGGTGCGGACGCCGGTTTCGATATGGTCCCTCGCCTCTCCAACAGCGTCGCCGATAGACGCGTCTGGGATCAATTCATTGATTCCGTCAAAGAGTTCTACAAAGGCGATCTGAATGTCGAGATCAAGCCGAACTATATCGAGTTCAACGTCGGCGAGCATCCAAGACTCCCTTTTGAGGGTCACAAGCTCCTGCGATTCAGCTCAAAAATTACCGGGAGTCACAGCACGCGCGTGGGTGAATATCTAGACACCGTCACGCGGATTGCGCGGACCTATTTTGAATCCCGTGTCAAGCGCTGGAACGAGTTGTACGATGTCTGGGGTCATTATGACTGGAACGAAGTTCATGACTCAATGCTATGCTATCGTTTGCACAGGTCAGTTGAGCCTCCACTACCCATCCTCGTGACTTCGGCATCTAAATGCTTTCATTGAAGGCCGACAAACCCAACGAAAAGATCAAAGACTCAGTCCCCAACAACGGTAGCTCTGAAACTGCACATCATGAGAGTCCCCTCTTCAGGATCGCGAACATTGCCGGCAAAGGCAAAGGCCTCATCGCCCAAAAGGACATTACCAAAGGAACTCGAATTCTTTGCGAAAAGCCACTCTTTTCAGCTACTAGACCAGTTTCCAAGCCGCCGGCCGATCTGGAAATAATGTTCGCATCCAAATTGAAAGCGCTATCAAAAGCGTCCCAGCGGCAGTTCCTATCTCTCCCCAACAACTTCCCCGGTAAATATCCATTCAGCAACATCTTCAAGACGAATGCCTTGTCTTGTGGGCCGGACTCCATCGTCGGCGCAGTCTACCCGTCAATCTGCCTTATCAACCATAGCTGCGTACCAAATTCTCACAACAACTGGAACGACAAAGCCAAGCACGAGACGATCTACGCGCATCGGCTTATTAAAGCCGGTGAAGAGATCACCATCTCCTATGTCTCGGAAGGCACATCTGATGTACGGCATTCTTCTCTGAAGAAGGCCTTTGGCTTCGATTGTAGCTGCGACTTATGCACGCGCTCCCCTTCCGAGATCAAGGCCAGTGATGCCCGTCGCGTTAAGATCCAGAAACTTGACGATGCGATCGGAGACCCAATCCGCTTGATGAACTCCCCAGGAAAAAGTCTGGGAATGTGTCGCTCGCTGCTCCAATTGTTGGAAGAAGAATACGATGGATGCGCTGTGGTTCTTGCCGCCAGACTGTACTACGACGCGTTCCAGGTATGCGTTGCACATGGAGATCGAGCGCGGGCAGCGGTTTGCGCTGAGAGAGCATACCAATCCAGGGTAGTTTGTGAGGGTGAAGATAGCCCTGCGACGTTGAGGGTGAAGAGTTTGGCATCAAGCCCAGAGAGTCATAATTCGTTTGGTGGCTGTTCCATGATGTGGAAGACCACTAAGAAAATGATACCAAAGGGCCTTGACGAGACGCAGTTCGAGCGGTGGTTGTTCAGAATGCAGTGAAGATTGCGGGACGCAGGTGGAAGGGAAACCGCAGGAGTGAACGTAGCAAGTATATCATGAGGAATGAATCAAGTTTCAGCCGAATGCTGAGAAACATACGCCAACCTGCACTCCTTCTAGGTAAGTTTGTTTGTTTGATCGGTTAATAATACCTATGGTACGGAGACATGTCAACGTTGAGATGTAGTCCAACTACACTAATTCATTACTGATTAATACCAAATACCCTCCTTAGCGAGTCCTCGCTTTCCGGATTTTAGCTTAGTGTTTGCGGGGATTATCTGTCACTCAGATTGTGTAGACGTTTTTGGAGCCCAAGATGCAGCGCTGGGTCGAGCCATTCGAGATCTAGGGAGCGGCTGCGAGAGTACTGATCGAAGACCGCAATCGGCGAGGGCGAGGCAAAGTGTATCTGAACTCGCTTCGGAATATCGTGGAAGGTCATTCGCAATTCAAAGGACGGATTATGCGGAACACCAAGGTTGATGTAAGAGACGGCGACCGAATGGGGAAATTTGAGGTAATTGAGCAGTGAGATGTTAGCACTTCGGACGAAAGTGGACTAGCGCAAGATCGCGTCGTCGCGTCTTCTTCGCGCGTCACTTCGACTTTCCAACATCCCACCATTGAACCACGACACGCCGATCCACGCAATGACACCAATACCCCAATAACCCATGAGCAACTATTCCCCCGGCATTCCTACATCTTTTGATCCTGCGCTCCTCTACTCTGAGCACGAATTCCTTGACGACGCGCCCCCGTCACTCTCCCACTCCGACGAACTCGACGCCATCGAGCAGACCATTGCCGAACAGAGGGCTCAGAAGAACAGCGCGGGTGTAGTGATCCAGCATCGGGCTTGGAACACATTGGAAGCCTTTAGGAGTGAGGAAGACTATACAATAGGTACCGCCGGCGTGCGCAACACCTTGTAGCGTGGCTGACCACAATAGATACTCCGCTCAAGAATCTAAAGTACTCCCCGATAAAGCGATTCCCCACGGAATTTTCCCTCGATAACCGCATACCTTCCTCGCCGCCCATCATGCCGCTTATCTCGTCGCCGATCGCATATCCTCCCAGCTCGGCGCCCGCGCCAAAGTCGCCGACGAAGAGGAAGAGGTCGGATGTGGAACGGAGTCCGCTTAAAGATGTGCCAAACAACAATGCGATGAGAAGGATTGGTGCTTTTTTAGACGATTCGGATGATGAGGATGAGATCACTATGCTAAAAGAGCACGCGCTCAAACGCAGAGCGATCAGCAGCATCAAAGACCTCCCCGCGCTGCCGGATGGCCTTGCAGACTATACCCCACCGGCTAGCCAAGGCGAAACTGTACAACACGATCTAGTCATTGATGACGACTTGGACATCGCTCCCATAGCGGTCCCAGAACCTACTGCACCCGACGCGCCCACATCGGCACAGCCATCTCGAGGCATTGTAGCCCGGTCAGCATCTGGAAAGCCTTACTACATCCCCAAGAAACACGAGAAGGCTTCATTGTCATACGAGCAGCTGATAGCGTCACGCTCTTCCGGAGCTCAGGGAGAGGCGAGGCAGAGCTACTATGGCCTCAATATTCATCTACTGATAGACGAAGCCAAATCCACACAAGAGGTCAAGGCCTCCCAACGAGAGCAGGCGTGCAACGAAGCCCCACAACCGTCAGTCGAACAAACGACAATCGAACGTTCAGCCAAGAACAAAAGAACACTCATGTGGACCGAGAAATACCGGGCGAAGAAATTCACTGACTTGGTTGGAGACGAGCGGACACATCGCTCGGTTATGCGTTGGCTGAAATCCTGGGATCCAATCGTCTTCCCCGGATCGGGCAAGCAGAAGAGCAAGAGCACAAAGACAGGCTTTGAGGAGGAGGAGCAGAAGCATCGCAAGATATTGCTATTGACCGGTCCTCCTGGGCTTGGAAAGACCACGCTTGCTCACGTGTGTGCTCGACAGGCCGGTTACGAAGTGCAAGAGATCAATGCCTCGGACGAACGCAGCAAAGACGTTGTGAAGGGTCGAATCCGGGACATGGTAGGCACCGAAAACGTTCGAGGTGTCACAACAAGTACTGCGAAGGGGAAAATACGAAAGGCCGGCAAGCCAGTCTGTGTTGTGGTTGATGAAGTAGATGGTGTCGTTTCGGGGAGTGGCGGAGGAGGCGAGGGCGGCTTTGTAAAAGCACTCATCGACCTGGTCAACCTGGACGAAAAGAATGAGAAAAGTGCTGGTCAGCACTCGGCACCCGGATCTAAGAAAAAAAAGGGCGACAGGTTCCGATTACTCCGCCCTCTGGTTCTGATCTGCAATGATGTCTACCATCCATCGCTCCGTCCGCTCCGACAATCATCCTTCGCCGAGATTATCCACATTCGAAAGCCCGCCCTCAACATGGTAGCAACGAGAATGCACGATATATTCATCAAAGAAGGCATCCCATGCGACTCTGATGGTGTTCGCCGGCTCTGTGAAGCTACATGGGGCGTCAGCACAAAGAAAGAAGGCGGCACTGGTAGTGGAACCGGCGAGGGCGACATTCGTGGTGTCATGGTTGTTGGAGAATGGGTGGCTGGCCGCTTCAGGAGTACCTGGGACCCCAAGGCAAAAGAAGCACCACGCCTCAGCCGTCGCTGGATAGAAGACCACGTCATCAACGATCTGAACCACGGTGGCGGAGCGGCTCGTAGCTTGGGGCGTGGTGGTGCAAAGGATGTAGTTGACCGCGTGTTCCGCGAGGGCGCAGGCTTCCCAAAACAGGCCGAAACTACTGATCTTAAGAGTGCAGCATCACGCGCAAAACAGGGTGTTATTGGTGTCGCCGAAGCCGCGAAACGACGTGCAATGACCAGACTGAGGGAGATGGTTGACACAAGTGGTGATAGTGATCGCATTGTAACAGGTTCGTCTGCTCCTTGCATCAATCATGACTGGTTCTGACAATTGCAGACTGCTTCAGCGCCTATCCTGAAAAACCCTTCCAGGATGACACCCTTCTGAGCAAGCCCAGCGCCGCCTACGAATGGCTCCACTTCCACGACACCCTTTCCTCGGCCGTTCACGGCTCCCAAGAATGGGAACTTGCACCCTATCTTTCCCAATCAGTCCTCGCCTTCCACCACCTCTTCGCCTCGCCTCGTCAACAGAGCTCGAATCCCGTCGCAGACCCAGATGCCACCATATCCCCATTCTCTGGGCTTACTGCAAATTATCAAGCAGCTGAACAGTTCAAAGCGAGTCGCGCTCAACTAATGGGACTACAGTCCACCCTCAGCATGTCCCTGGCTCGCCTATTCCGATCACCCCAGGAAATTGCTATCGAGCTTATACCCTACGCTTTACGCATGCTCTCTCCCGACGTCAAGCCCGTCATCGTCAACACGGGCCCTACGGGTTCCAAGTCTTTTGCCACAGCCTCCGTGCGCAAAGCCTCCGAAAAGTCGTTGGTCAAGAAGGCTGTCGAAGCGATGGCAGCTACGGGCGTCCGATTTGAGAGGAGCAAGGTCGAATTTGACGATGCTGCGAGCAGGAATGGGGGCTGGGTCTTCCGAATGGAACCTGCACTCGACTCTCTCGCTGCCTTCGACACACTATCAATCAAAAAAGACGACAAAGTGCGCTACGCGGTGCGCAGCGTGTTGGAGATGGAATGGAAAAAGGAAAGCGCACGTATTGATTTCGATGCACGCAAGCGCCGCGGTGGGCACATCGAAGGTGAAGTTGTTGAGGAGGCTAAGGAAGAAGTCTCCGTGGAAACACTCGCGGCAGTGAACCAGAATGCCGTAAGGCGTGACTTTTTTGGCAGAGTCCTTAAGCAGAAGTTCGACGCTGCTGGGCAGGTGATGCAGACGGCGAAGCAGATCCGGAAGGATAATGAGGATGCGAGGATATGGGTCAGTTTTCATGAGGGGTTCTCGAATGCGGTGAGGAAACCTGTAACTATTGATGAGTTCATGAGGGGTTTGTAGATAAGTGGGTGGGTAATGGACATGTGTGTTCTAGATACTGTGGTTTCTGTGTTGGAAAACGATATACATCACCTCGAAGTGATGAAGATCATCATAATCTCTTCAAAATGCACTTACGTTCAAGACTCAACCCTCTCACTACCGGGTAACCCCATCATGCCTGAATTTGCCCGGGCTACAACCTCAGCATCGAATTTTGACTATTGCGTATTGTAATGGAGGACAGAAAACGTCGAAGATCTATGTAAGCACAACAGGCCAGTTTAGTCCTGAAGTAAGGAGGCCAGTAACATGACGCATGTTATCAATCAATGTGGAGACAGAAGGCTAACGTTCAAGCCCAAACGTACGTCGTTTAGAGATCTTAGTTGTAGAGTGAGTGTATCGTAAGGGAGACGTGGACGTGGAGAGGTCTAAGGGCCGCGGAGGGTCTCGGAATGAACGGAGTATATGCTTCACTTTTATATCTTCTAGTTTGTCATCCGAGAATACACTTGTAACGCAAGAGGCCATACGTCGGGACTAAGTGGCATGTTCATGCATATGGTGGGTCATTAAGGTACTAAAGGGAAATGGTAGAGCTCAAAGAGCTGAAGTGAGGCTTAAGCACCCTGCTCGTTTTCGAGAAGTCTCCGAACAGCGACATGTCATTGAGACGGATGAGTTCTGGGCGTTACAAATCGTTTAGTAGATGGTGTTCCGTGCCATCGCGTCGATGATTCGTGTCTTTGGAGTAGCGACAACGATCGTCCAAACACTCTCGTTTCGAAGAACACCTATTCCGGCATATAATCATAGCGGAGAAACGTCTCATGGCGCATGTAAATGGGGGGTTTTTGTGTTACTGAAAAAGGGCGATCCACATGAACAGATTGGCAATGCTCAACTCTTAGCTGAAACTGCCGCCGGCCATGGCTAGTCTCACTTGCTCTTTTAGAAGCTTCCGAAGTGCACGTTGGGTTGATCAGGAAAGAGCACGAGCAGAGTTCACTGTGTATCCTCGCAATTGCGTGGAGTTTCCAAGAATTAGGTCGTTATGACCTAGATATCTTGGTGCCGGACCTCAGGCACGGATCTGTGCTACGGGAACGTAAGTGTTTCGTTGATCAAAACGTTTACTGGTCAAAGGTGAGTTTGCGGTAAATCTGTATCCGCGGCTCATTGAGGCGAGAGCCAATCTGAGACATGCTGAACTTTGGCACCATGGGAAGGCTTGCTAGATTTCAGGCCATCAACGTCTACCAAAATGGTAGCTTGGCCAAATTTCAATTCATTATAGTCGAATTAGTACGAACCAGCGGAATAAAGTGTTTAAAGAGAGTGAAAGCAGTCATTGGGCCATATTCTGCTCTTGAGTTGGTTTTGAGAATAATGGAGAAGATACAGATATCGGGGTGCACAAACCTGCTTTTGAAGGTGGAAAGACTCTAGATCTACAAAATCATGTTTCCAGTGAAGCACAACTGTCGAGCCGTAGAGAAGTTTTGCAAATACGCTGCATCGGAGGGTCGAACACATCTTTCGGATCAGCGGAGGATTGCGTGGCATGTGCCAGCTCGAGTCAAATTTTTGTTTCAAGATGCGGCACAGAAACCGAGCAAGATTTCGAAACGACATGTTCCATCCGTGCACGCCCATACCACACCCATATCTTGATTCCAGTGCATAGGAAACAAAACGGAGCTCCATGTCAGAACGAGTCTTGCTTCGACAAGAACTCAAACACGTAGACATCATTTGAATTGACGATATTTTTGGAATCAAGAGAGCGGCGGCACATTCCCAAAATGTACAGCATTTTTAGGCGATCCGAGGAATCCCGCATGGAATGGGGTATGCATAGAAACGGAGACGGAGGAGACACGGACATCGCAATCAACAGCATTGAATTTTAGGTGATCCGGAAAAGATACTATGACGGTCGGTTCTCCAACTTTCGTGCGCAAAAGCACATCCACGATGTCGTTGATAGGTTTCAGAGCCGAAAGGGCTGAAGTGCTCCATGATGTATGGGGGACAAGGGTTTTAGAGGATGCGAGAGACCGCCAACATCATGAGCTGGTTTCGCGAGGTTACCTAGAGCAGTAAGCGACTGGACAAAAGATCGTCGTAGTACAGACTTCATAGACGTCCGCCCCAGCCGTAATCTGTGTGAAAGAAGAAAGTGGCAAGGCGAAATGTGCTTATTTACCGTGTGAGCGTGGCGGAGTAGGACCAGATGAAAAGATTGACAGGATTTGATGATGGTGCGTGTCACCAACGATAAAACAAATCTTTCGCGTGCCTCGTATGTAACATGTAATGATCTACATATAACAATGGTCGGAATCGCCGTCCGAAAGTCTAGAAAACGAAAGTGGTATCAACAAAGAAAGAATCATAACACCCGCTATCACGCACCAAGCAAGCCAAATATCGTCGACTCCAAGCCCCAAAAGATCGTGTCATCAAAATAATCGCAACCACAACCCTCTCCACCCACGTCTAGAACCGCCTAAACGCCCCAAACTCCTTGAGCCATTTTTCTTCCCCCTTGGCCATCCCAAACCATTCATCTTCCTCAGTAGGCCGTTTGATAGTATCAAATGGCCGACTAAAACTCTCTTTCCTCATGACCTCACCCCTCGTGTTTTTTTCCCTACCTCCTGCATCAGGTGGTTGCGGTTGCATAGCCACTGCATACGGAAATCCCTTCGGATCAATCTCCGACGAAGCTCTGAAGTGTCCATATGCACTCGGTGGTTGAGAAGCCAATCGTACCAGCGACCCCGAGGAAGCTCTGTAGTGTTCATACGCACTTGAAGGCCGCCGGGAAGCCAGCTGCACCGGCATCGTCGGCGGAGGCGGAAACATAGGCGAGAGGTCTTCTTCGAAACCGCCGAGTTTGGGGTTGTATGTTCGAGGGTCGGAGGGGAACAATGTTATGTTTTCAAAAGGTTTGGGCGGGGAGGCGTGCGGGAGGGGTGGATCTCCTTCGCCGATCCTGCGGACTTGAGAGGGCCATCCAATTTGCGAATCTTCGCGGCCGAGGAACTCGGTTGTTTGCCGGGTGGGAAGCGGTGGTGTGGGAGTGTTGTCGAAGCCGAATGTTTTCATGGTATCGGTGCGCTTGGCTCCTCGGACGCCAGCACCTTTCTCGCCGGTATAGTGCACTTCACTATCGCCTTCCTTCGCCGCCTTTGCTTCTAATTTCGCAATTCTCATCTCTAAGTATTGCCGTAATCCGAAGATAGCCATAGCACTGACCTGTAGGAAGACTAGCAAGTTCGTTGCTTTGACCATCGTATTGGCCGTCAGCACGGCATCGACAACACAAAGACTGATGCTACGTAGATCACTCCACCCTTCTATCCAGCAAACTGTGCCGACGCCGAGAGTGATCTGAACTAGGATGCCGCTGTATATGTAAACCTTCTGGGGACCTTTCAGGAGTGCGGGGATTTGTTTGACGCCGTGGAAGGCGGAGGGTGGCGGTTCGGGTGTTGATGTGCGCAGGCGGAAGAAGGTGACGATCACAGTGGGGATAGTGATGACGAGGACTATCAGACCGATGATCTGCAAGTTTCCCCGTTAGCTACAGTAGAGAGACGGTCCGTTGGGCACGAGAAATGAGACTTACCCCGTGCGCGGTGTGTAAGTGTCTTGAGTTGCCCATTGCGACGAAGCCCAATATTATGCCACCAAGAGCAAGAGGAGTGAACATGTAAAGCAGAAGAATGATGCGCCATGTTTTGTTCTTCGCTGCGTTGAAAGGGACATTGATCATGATGGAGATGCGCATAACGGCGCCCATTACGAGATAGATTGGCAGGACGAAGAAGAAGGCGAGTGTGGTGAAGAGAACTGTTCAACGGTCAGTGCGGTCCAGAGAACAGTCTGAGCGAGATGCAACGATCATAGACACTTACTATGCAGTCCGGTCATGATGCCGAAAGGAACAAGTGGGAGCCCGTTTATTCTAAACGTGCCCTGTGCGAGGTTGATATAAAACGTGTTGCCTTCCGAGGTGACCGTGAAAGGATCTGTCGGCAACGCTGCCAAAGTCGAACTGTCCAGAGATGACGAGTCCGGATTCATTCCCATCATGTTGATCTTAAGCGTGGGACTATCCATGATGCCCAGCGCAACTGCTGCAATACCACCGACACCCGAACATGTTAGTGCGCCGATCCCAGATTGTGCGATGCCTTGGATAGTTGCACCGTCAATGGCAAGGCTAGGATTTGCTGTGATCTGTCGTCGAGGCAATTGGTTATGAAGCACTGAACGTTTGTTAGCGTGGTAAAGAGTGAGAGATGCGGTTCGCTTGCCTACTCCCTTTGCATCAACACTGCGCTTAGACACTGGCGGCGCTGACCCGTTTTTGCCCGCATTCATGTATTGCGCAAACAAAAGTAAGCCCTCACCAGACAAGCCTCTCATGAATGACACGGCTGATCCATTTACAGTGTCGTCAAACGCAGTTGGTGGCAACGAGGCAAGTTTCATGGGGAGGTCCATCGAGAAATTGCCACTGAGCACGTTCTGGAGTCCGCCGGCTTGCGAGAGTCCATTGATGGCGCCTTCTACAAGACCTCTCGCTGCACCTTCCGCAGCCTTCGCGGGAACAATGTTCTTCATAAATCCGCCTGCACCAGAATTAAATGCCTTTCCAGCAGCAGATGTGCCACCGTTTTGGAGGAAGCCTGCGACGACTCCTTTGACCAGCTGTTCCGCAATCCGCTCTTGAGTCGCGTTGATTCCAGTGCTGCCGGTTTCTGGACTTGTGACAGCGCCGTCGGAAGCTGTCGCCAGCTTCAAGCCAATCGCGACGCCCTCTCCTAGACCTTTTCCAGCTCCTGAAGCATATGAGAGAATTCCAGCGGCGTCCGGCATTAAGTTGAGAGAGCTGGGATCCAAAATCTTGCTGAGATCGGCCGATTGGAGAAAAGATTCACTCAGTCCAGATGTGAAGTTTCCCACTGCGCCTGCAATGTCGAGCTGATTAGGGTCGGCTGGCGCTTGCCGCTTCCTGGAAAAGCTGCTGGTCATGTTCACCGGAGTTTTCAGACCCAATCCCTTGCTTGCTCCTTCCCCTAGGCCGTGACCGGCTGCCATCGCAATCTGTGGTAGCTGATCCATGACGACTCCTCCACCGAATCCGGATTGATTAAACAGCTGTTGAGTATTGAGGTTTCTAGCAATGGGCCCGGAGATACCAAGACCAATATTTCTTGCGATAGTCATGTAGTCTGAGCCGTTGTTCGGCTGAAATGCCTCTTGAGTTAGACCAAGACCATTTGCGCTTCCTTGCCCAATACCTTGAGCGAGAGCAAACGCCGCCATTCCGATTGGCAAGTCTGTATCAGCATTGCCAAGGGCTGGCGCGAGTTGAGCGGAGAGACCGGTCCCTAGATTTTGCGCAACTAGATTGAGACCTGTGGGCTCCATACCCATGGCTGATGCTGCTTGCGTAGCAATCGCATTGACGTTGTTCTGGTCTGTAAGATTGAGACCCGTCTCGACGCCCATTCTGTATTGTCTTAGTAGCGCTCGAAACTCAAAACGATATGCTTACCCAAGGCCAATACCGAGAAAGTACGCAGGAGTGGCCAGACAACCGGCAAGATCGCCGCCCAGTCCACTGAGAGCCTGTCCAAAGAGATCACCGAGGCCGCCACTGGTATTCCCTGCTCCACTAAGTATGCCACCAAGTAGTCCTTCTTCATTTCCGCCAGGAAGCAGACCACTAATCAGTCCCTGCCTCTTTGCTTTCCTTGTCGGAACATGTGTGACCCTTATCCGTTGTAATCTCTCCGTGAGATTCATCCCCAAGCTTTTGAGTCCATTCAAATGGTATTCATTGCCGTAATTCAACGATGCTTTCGCGACCGATTCCGTCAGCGAAAGCAAAGTGTCATGTACTCGCGCATCTTCGTAAAGCGCATCTACGGTCTCAGGCGAGAGTATCGCATCTAATGCGTTCAGTGGCCGTATGTTGGAACCACCCACCATCCACTGACTGAACCAGATTCCGATTGAACCGTACAGCAAAAACGTGACCGTAAGTATGGCGAAGGGCAGGTACCATACGGATTTGGAAGGAAACATTAGGAGGCTTGCGAAAAGGTATCAAGAGCGGAAATAAAACATGTACAAATGAAGACAATGTGGCCTGCCACGAACGACAGCATTCCCGCTAGAGGTCGGTCTTGAACCGTCGGCAAAGGCGGGCGAGATCGGATCATATACCCAAACCATCCGGTGGCAGCTGTGGCGCGAAGTAGATGCTCGCGAAACTGGCTAAGCATCATGTTTCCGGGGGTAGGGTTGCTTCCAAACTTACTTCCAAATCAGTATCGCCCTACGCGCTGCGGGTACACTAGCGACCGTCGCGTGTTTCGTAGATCGTCTGAGTGTAGAGGGCTTCGTTGACGATTGAATTTCTCGCAAGCGCCGTACGTGCATCGACTGCATACGGATTTACTTTGGTAATATGGTAGTCGGTGAGCCAGGTCGTGAACCTTTGCCAAGTAATGAACGGTGTTTCGAGCAGTTGCGACAAACGATTCAAACAAATATATAGTTTCACGCGTGGAACCGAGGACAATTGCGACTCCCACGGGCCCAAGATGTTCCAGAAAATCTCCAGGGATCAGTTCAGGGATGCCCATCAAATATCTCAGTTCGTGCGACGCCAGAGCGGTCACGATGCGCGCTGCAACGCGGTTGAAACAACGCAGTGGTCCAATGGCAGCACGAGCGCAAACATGTTCAGAACAGCGGTGTCGCAGTTGCACGCTGCTCGAAATGGGCCGCGGTATGGATAGTCAAGTTTTCGAGTCAAAAGTCGAGATGCAATGCAAGGAGTTGTTGGTTGTGTGAGGAGCGTTGACATGTGGGGCAGCACCTAGGGCGATCCGAAACAACACCACGAAGGTTAGCAGGGAACCAAGTCAGAACATCACTACCAAGATTAGGGAATGGTTGGGAGAAACGTGTGGAAATAGATGTACCTGCTCCAAGCAAGCAGCCCGATCAATTATCTGTCCATCACACGATGAAATCGCAAGTCGGCAGTAAGAGTAGTGTCGCGTTAGCAGCTTCGTGACTCTGAACTTGGGGAGCAATTCCCATTCAGCGCCGACCACCTTGCTGCATAGGTCCACGTGTTGGGTATGATTGATTCTCTGCTTGGGCTGCGGCCGGCATCGCTCGACCGTTTAATCTGTCTTTGAGAGCCTGAATGCGTCGCTCAGCGGCTTCTGAGTGCTTTGGCATTTTTGATAACGTGGCATCCTCTGTGGCAGTCCCGGTCGTCTTGGACGGCATAAGTTTTGAGAACGTACTCAAGAAGAAGCCAGGTCGCGCAACTGGTTCCGGTACGGAAAGCTTTGGGACCACGATCTTGAGGCCAGTCTCTGGATCCGGGTGTGCTGCAGGCTTCCTCCATGCGCGCAACGCCTCCAAATGGCGTTGAACATAGCTTTTGTTTGCTTCTTCCTCTTCACGCCGCTTGCGCTCCGCCTCCTCGTTCAAGCGAGCATTGAAAAAGACGTAGGGTGTTTCTTTGTGAACGGGTGGGGCATCTCTGAAGCCACGTCGAATCCAGTCGTACTTGTTTGCCAACGTGCCCTTAGATAGCATGATAACGCCTACGATCATGATGATGGCGATGATGGTCACGATAATAGCGGCAGTAGCCGTCTTCCTGGTAAGGGGCTCTGGATGGATATCGCGAGTGGTCACTACGCCCGAAGTACTCTCGTTAGCAGAGCGATCAAAGAGAGGATGGAGTGGAGCCATGAGAAGAGAAATTGAGCTGTGTCTAATAGAGAGGAACGATGATGAGATAGGAGTGGCATAGAAGAACAATATGAGTCGATCTGAATGATGGTTGGAGTTGTGAACAAACTGAACTCAAACACTGGGCGAAAACAATGAAATGTGGCGAACACACAGGGAAAAGACGTGAAAGAGGGATTTTGCGACAGGCTATATGTTTGAAATGAGGCAAAGAGACATCTCGAAAACTAGCAAACAAACACAAGCTGTCCAAACACCATTTATACCTCGTCAAAATCGATCTCATCCTCTTGGAATGTTGCCGAATCAACGAAACCCTGGTTGGGACCCGGCGCAGAAGCAGCGAGTGCATCGCCGCCACCCTGGGTGGCTTTCTTCTCCATCCATGCCCTCTTCTTCTCAGCGCGCATCTCGCGACGCTTCTGGATCTTCTCCAGCTTGGTGGGAGACGGCCCCTTCTTTTCGGTCTTCTTGAGGTCCTTGGTGATGCGGCTCGCTAGAGGTTTGACCCCCATGTTTCGAGAGGATTTCTCGCTGACAATGCGCTCTTTGCCGTGAAGGAGGTGTATGATAATTCGGTCTATCTCCTCGATGCTGTAGGTCGCAAGTAACCGGTCGGTGATGACATGAGCGGGCGACCATTGCATAAGAGGCCATTCCATGATTTGGCCCCTTTTAGCTTTCGCGTGATTGTTCGTGCGGGTTACGCGCCTTTCGGGGCGAGGGCCGCGAGGCGCCGGTTTTGACGCCTCGCCGTTGTTGACCGCAGCTGGCGGGCTGGCGACGAAGATGGGAGTGGACTGGGTCTCCATTGTAATGAGCTTGCTCGAATTTGGTTGGGCTATCTGGACGTAGGTGCTCTCGTGGATGAAGTAAGAAGCTGTGGTGCCGGAATAGACGGTGTTGCAGAGGATTTTATCCCTTGCATGGCAAACGAAGGGAAAGTTCGATGAAGCAGCCAAAGCTCTTCAAAGAAAGAGGTTTCTTTCAAACCTTTGTCCATCATCAAGAGACGACCAGAAAATAGGTCCTTTGTCGGGCTCGCATTGTTGATCCACTCGAGAATGGCGCAATGGCGTGCGATTGACATGTCATCGGAACGGCAGTGGAGACTGGCGACTCCCTGACTGAACGTCTAACTAACACTGAGCCCGTCGATGAGTGGAGGCGGTGGAAGGAAGAGAGGTGAGTCTCCGAGAGAAGGCAGCCCAATGAATACGGCGATCTCCGGCTTGGCGGTGTCCGCACACAATCAAATGTTCACATGGCAGCCACCCACGTCACTGCACGACGTTTTTGGCATCGGAGGTAGTTGGTGATTTACGTTTTGAAGGTTGACTACTAGAAAAAAAAAGTCCAACTTATAGGAATAATTACGATACAACGCTCCGCGTCGCTGAGTTTGCAAATCGTCCGGACGGACCCACTTAATCGAACATACCCGTGACAGCGTTTCGGCATAACCAAACAGAAAAACAGATTGAGCAGTCGGGAATACTCCAACTCGATCAACTGAAGCCCTAAACCTGCACAAAGATGGCCTTGACAAATTTTGATCCGAACGCTCTTCTAGAATCCTGGACACCAGACAAGTACAGCCCAATCCACACTGGAAAACCCTTTGACGAATGCATACGAGCCGCCTTCGACATCCCTAAAACGGACTCCTACGTCTACCGTGCCCAAGGCGAGACCACACTCGCCATCACGCAGAGAGTCATCGGCGCCGGACGCACTAATGGCTTACATGCTTGGTACCACACCGCGAATGTCGAGGCCGTAAGCATCACACGCTTCCAAAAACACGTCCGAACATATACTAACCTAAAATAGTCGAATCTACTCTACCCTCCCCCGGAGGACCTCGCAGTATACACATCCCTCTTCTCCCCCTCCACCTCCCTCCCTAAAGCCCTCAACGCCTTCAAAGCAAACGCAAAAGCGTCCTCACTTCGCTTCGACATCGCAAACCACCTTACTGCTCAATATGTCAACAAAACCCAAGGCCTACTACCTAGCAAAAAAGACCGCCAACATTGCAATCCTTATCTCGACATTTGGACGTACACGTGTCACGAGCTCGAATGGGCCGGGCCGTGGGACAATACCGTACATACGAAGACTTCACATCACATACTGCCTGTATTGTATCACCATTTCGGATGTGTGGTCCCCTCTTACGCCGCTCTTTATACCATCGCCAAACTAGCGCAGCCGGCGAAACCGAGTAAAGAGCCCATTCGGCCGATTCTGGACGTTGGTTCTGGAAACGGATACTGGACCTTCATGCTGCGCAACTTCCCTCTCGACGCGCAGATGAAAGCTCTTGATATCCACGCAATTGACGATGGCACATCCGAGTACCGAGTTACCTGGATCAACGACACGATCAAAATCCCTGGACTGGACTACCTCGCTAAACACGACAACGGAAAAGGCTCTGTTCTGCTGCTTGTCTACCCACAAGCAACGGGCGACTTCACCGCGCCGATCTTGAAGAAGTTTGAGGGCGATGCTATTGTGGTTGCCGGTACGCAGAATGCGAACGGCTTCACTGCATTCCAAGACTGCATTGTGGACGAGTGGGTGGAGAAGAACCTCCCGGCTTTTGAACTCACATTGCGCATGCCGCTCCCAAGTTTTGCGGGGAAAGACGAAGCACTGTTTGTTTTCCAACGGAAGAAAGCTTGAATTGGATATGTGCCGGGAAAGCCGATAGGAGAGCATACGGAGAGCGAACACCACGTACAAAGATCACAAACGAACCAGAAAACAATCGCCAACCATCCCATCCACCTACAAACAAAACCGCAAACCAACTAGCAAACCACGTTCAATCATCATCGACCCTAGCCGTCCACCCAAAGTACCTCTGATCACTCGCTGCACTGTGCCGCCTTGGAGCGAGCTCAATCGCAGGCTGCGCATTCCTACGCTCGACCGGTGGCTCCCCATTGACGTTCCGCCTAGCTCTTAACCTGGCCCGCATGTACGAGACGGACATGATCACGATAACTGTAGTGACTATTATCAAGAAGGTTCCGCACAGGATCCACTGGGCTGGGTCCATGATCCCGGTATATAAGATCTCGGGCTGAGGGGTAGAGATACCGGTGCGTCGGATCGGATCAGTGAACCTCTGACCCGTATTTTGTGAGATGGAGCGGAACATAATATACACGATGGTTTCGTTTGTGAGAGCTTGGGTGTGTTGGCTCTTCAATCACGTTGCGCATAAATACGTAGAACTTTTCAAACAAAAATTGATCACGTCCCATGTAAACGGACGTCCGGATGTCAATCAAAGCTGGCCTGTACGCAGCTCGTTTCATGTCTCATGTGCTCTCTGCCTGCTGGTTCAATGCTAGAGCTGTTTTTTGTGCTATGCCCTCTATGACAATAATGTACACAGAAGGGATTTATACATGTAGAGAGATACACGTCAGCTGGATCTATGTCGACAAAAGCAGCTTGCTCGTTCCCTCTTGCAGAAATGAGCAAACGTATATGCCCGACATGCCGGTTTCACTAGACGTATGCAGTCAACATCTAGCGTGCCGTCTACCTTGGCTTTGCACTCTATCAACCACTCACTAGCCACTCGGAGTTGAGATCACATAGAGAAAAGTGATCCTCGGGCGTGTGAATGAAGATTGATGACTTGAGGGATAACGGCAACAGAATTTTCTGCCACTAAATGGCGCATGTGAAAGTCGACTTGGCGCTTGGTTCCGCCATGAAGCCAATCTACGCAGAGCTGGACAACGGTTGAAAAGTGAAATGGCTAGCGGATAAGCTTCAGGATTCGAGGAAGCAGTGATGCTCCGAGAAACGTTCAAAGCAGAGGAGTCCGGAAAGCACTCGGGGGGAGGTGGTGCCCGGAAAGTGGGCGTGAAAGCTGATTGGCTCACGGACCACGTCTATCGCAAATGCCGCGGGATTGTCTCTGGCAAGCTTTGCTTTTAGCTACTCCACAACAACACCTCCACCCTCGCCCTCCGCTATCCAATTCCTGCTACGATCCGGCGCGTAGCTCCAATTGCAAACAGAGACCCGATTTCAACCCTCACCATGCTGGCCAGCCGCGCTTTCGCATCCCCCGCGCGGCAATGCCTGCGCCGGGCCAACGCTCCCTCGAGATGGGCACCCGCGCTTGCGCAGGTCGGTTCCGCCTAACCAAGCCTACGGGATACATGCTGATACTGTCCAGGCGCAATCGCGAAGCTACGCCGCCACCAAGAAGGACGAGAAGGTAGCGCTGTTCAAGGGCACCAAGGGCAACGACGGGAAGTTCACGGTGACGCTCATCGAGGGCGACGGTATCGGCCCTGAGATTGCGCAGTCGGTCAAGGACATTTACTCGGCCGCCAACGTGCCCATCAAGTGGGAGCCCGTCGACGTGACCCCGCGCCTCAAGGACGGCAAGACGGTCATCCCCGACGAGGCCATTGCCAGCGTCGAGAAGAACTACGTCGCTCTCAAGGGTCCCCTCGCAACGCCCATCGGCAAGGGCCACGTCTCGCTCAACTTGACCCTCCGCCGAACCTTCAACCTCTTCGCCAACGTGCGACCCTGCAGATCCATTGTCGGCTTCAAGACGCCCTATGACGATGTCGACACGGTCCTGATCCGCGAGAACACCGAGGGAGAATACTCGGGCATTGAGCACGTGGTGGTTGACGGCGTGGTGCAGAGCATCAAGCTCATCACCCGTGAAGCCTCGGAGCGCGTCCTGCGCTACGCCTTCCAGCACGCCCGCGACATCGGCCGCAAGAAGGTGCGCGCTGTCCACAAGGCCACCATCATGAAGATGTCCGACGGTCTCTTCCTGAGCACTGCCCGTGAGATCTCCAAGGAATTCCCCGACATTGAGTTTGACGCCGAGCTGCTGGACAACACATGCTTGAAGATGGTTACCGACCCGCTCCCCTACAACGACAAGGTCTTGGTCATGCCCAACTTGTACGGAGACATTCTGTCCGATATGTGTGCTGGTCTGATCGGTGGTCTTGGTCTCACTCCCTCGGGCAACATCGGAGACGAGTGCTCCATCTTCGAGGCCGTCCACGGATCCGCGCCCGATATCGCTGGCAAGCAGCTTGCCAACCCCACCGCCCTGCTTTTGTCGTCCATGATGATGCTGCGACACATGGGTCTGAATGACTACGCCAATAACATTGAGCAGGCCATTTTCAAGACCATTGCTGAGGGCAAGGTGAGCATCGCCAACTCTCTCCTTTGATACATGTGCTAACTACAGACAGACCATCACCGGTGATCTCGGCGGAAAGTCCAAGACGTTCGAGTACGCGGGTGCGGTTATCAAGGCGCTGAAGTAGATATCCTCTGATTTTGGTTGATTGACGAGCATTCCGATGGAGGTTGGTAGCATGCATTTTGTCTATATGTACCAGTCTGTACTTGTACTATCTACATGCTATGAATAGATGCTAGTTTCCTATCATGAACGAGGTGCTGGGTGACTTATGGTGCTCCCTTGACTGAACATTGGAAGTATAGATGTTCTTTGAGACGGCTGTGTTCACGTGATAACGCTCCGAGCCGCGACTTCCTCCCGCGTCTAAGCTCCCGAGCTTGACATTTCTACGATGTAGGACTCACATTGCTGCACACCCAACCCAAATCGCCAGAATGCCGCCCAAACCGCCCTTACGTATACCTCGTGCGCCCATTAAAGCACCACCTCCACCCAAAGCAGCTCCGAAGCCTGCCGCACCGAAACCCAAAGCCTTTCCACAAGCCGCACCGCGCTTCGCACCCAAAGCCACACCTCGAGCTTCCCCACCGCCGCCACAGCCACCGCCCCAATGGCATAAAGGCATGCTCACCCCGCGCGTGCTCCGACAAAGTGCCAGCTTTGGGTTCTTCTTCTTTTGCGCCGGCCTCTTCGTGCGCGATAACTTCGTCTGCAAGGACACGGTGAACGGGTCCTCCATGGCACCTACGCTTTCGCCATATGCGCATGAGACTGGGGCTAAGGACAGCATCATCATACGGCGCGATGTGCGGTGGAGTCCCAAGGGCATACAACGCGGCGACGTGGTTACGTTCTGGAAACCGCATCGGCCAGAGGAGATCAGCATTAAGCGGGTGGTAGCTATGGAAGGTGACATTGTGTATCCGTGGCGCGGGTATGCGTTAGATCCTGAAATCGTGAATGGGGAGAGAGTGGGTGGTGGCTGGGATGGGTTGGGGACGAAGGATGTGGATGCGGTGGGCGGTGATGTGGTGGAGGTGGGGAAGGTCACGGTGCCAAAGGGGCATGTATGGGTCGAGGGGGATAATTGGAGGCATAGCTTTGATAGTTTGGATTTTGGGCCTGTTAGTTTGGGGTTGGTGGACGGGAAGGCTGTTGGGGTTTGGAGGGAGTGGTGGAGGATTAGGGGCGTGGAGGATGGGCGGGATACGCGGAGGAGAGAGAAGAGCAGGGTTGTGCAGAGAAGGGAGAATTTGCCCGTGTATGGTGGTTTGGGAGTTTAGAATGGATATGGTTGCAAGTGTACAGCTTGGAGTGGATTCCAGAGAGTAGAGGTTTTATGCAGGTACGTCCGTCTACTGCTGTCCTCCAGATGTCTTCTCAATCTCCCTACATACCGCATTAGTCACCTCCTGGGTATTTGCACTCCCACCCAGATCCTTCGTTTTAATACCCGCCGCAGTCACACTAGCAATCGCCTTCATCAGCCCATCCGCTGCATCCGTCTCGCCCAACCACCTCACCATCTCCGCCGCGCTCCAAAACGCTCCGATCGGGTTCGCAATCCCCTTGCCCGCGATATCTGGCGCACTACCATGTATCGGCTCAAACATACTCGGGTTCTTCCTTGTCGGATCAAGATTGCTACTCGGCGCGATGCCGATGCTACCACTCAGTGCTGCCGCGAGGTCGGACAGGATATCGGCGTGTAGATTGGTCGCGACAATGGTATCGAGGGACTTGGGGTTCAACACCATGCGCACCGTCATGGCGTCGACAAGCATCTTGTCGATCTCGACATCAGGATAGTCCTTCGCCACCTGATAGAAGATCTTATCCCACAACACCATGCCATGACGCTGTGCATTCGACTTCGTGACCATCGTCAACTTCTTCCGCTCCCTCCCTCTCGCCGTCTCAAACGCAAACCGCATGATCCTCTCAGTTCCCACCTGCGTGAATATCGACACCTCGGTCGCGACGGCGTGTTCGGAGTGCTCGTGGCTCGTTCCACCTTGGCCGGAGTACTCGCCTTCACTGTTCTCGCGCACGATCACCCAGTCGAGGTCTTCGCGTTTGCAGTTGGCTAAGGGGGACTTGGTGCCTTCGAGGATGGAGGTTGGCCGCACGTTGACATATTGGTTTAGGGCTTTGCGGATGGGGAGGATCAGGGACCAGAGGGATATGTGGTCTGGGACCGAGGGCCAGCCTACGGCGCCGAAGTAGATTGCGGAGTGTTGCTTAAGCTGCTCCAAGCCATCGGGAGGCATGTACCTGTAAGGGGTGTAAGTGTAAGTGGTTGATCAGGTCCAAGGGGAGAAATTGAGGTTGAGATTGAGAAGGGGAATAGGGAGTATACCATCCGCGTTCCAGATACGCCTTGCTGCTCCAGTCGTAGGTTGTGAAGTCGAATTCGAAGCCGCCGAGGGTGGTGGAGAGGGTATTTAGGACTTGGACAGCGGCCTCGGTTATGTCGACGCCGATGCCGTCGCCGGGGATGCAGGCGATGCTATGGATTTTGGAGGTGGAGTGGATGTGTGATGGCATGATGGCGATGTCTTTCGTAAGATCACAGGTGACAATGGTTGTTGATTAGGGAGTTCGAGCTTCACTTATACTTAAAGGTGATGGTCGTCATCGGAGAGAAGTCCTTCGGAAAAGGGTAACTAAGCTGCTCCGTAGCCGGAGCTCCCTGCACAGCTCTACATATCCGTAGCTAGTAGCTCCCCGACTCGGCATCTCGTCCCTCTGCAGATGAACTTGCGCAAGGCGGACCCTGCGACTTCGTGCGCGACGCTGTGCCCCGCTTCTAGCTTCCCCGCCAAGCGGTAACGCCTCCCTACCCCACTACCCAGCAACGTCACAGCTTCGCGTACATAACGCACCGCCTACCGACCCTCAAGAACGCTTCTCACCTCCTTTTCTACGAAGTTCATTCCGAGACCTTAGACTAAGCCAAGGACACGCAGATTGACCACCAAGACACCATGGCCGTCTCTATTCCCCCAGGAGGAACCTTCTTCGACACGCTGAAGCGGAGCTTCATCGACGTGCCCGTCGCTGGGGACGACAAGATTTCCACGAACGAGTTTCTGGAGGCAGTCGAGGGAGTTCTGGGGCTTTTCGGTGGGTTTACGCCTGCGGTGCGGACGCGCGCATGTGGCGTTGGGAACGGGGAGGCTGACTTCTAGGTGTAGATGTGCTAGGCTCGGCGGCTTTCAAGCCGGTAAAGAACGATATGGCGGGAAACATCAAGGTATGGAGTTACCATTGAGGATGGAAGAGAATAATTGAGAGGAAGTGCTGATGATTGGCACAGAAAATTCGCGACCGCCAGCTCGCTGCCCCGACGCTCTCGGAGACACTCCAGGACCTCGTGCTCAATGAGCTGAAGGAGAAGAAGCACACCGCAACAGAAGGACTCCTATGGCTGACGCGGTACGTCCTCCATCTTCCCCCCACCGCCATCCCCATTCCCCGCTTCTCGAGAACCCTCTACTAACCCATCCTCCCATAGCGGCCTCGACTTCACCGCCCAAGGCCTCCGCCACAACCTCTCCAACCCCGCCAAAGAGCTCTCCGACTCCTTCCGCGACGCCTACGGCCACACGCTCAAGCCGCACCACTCGTTCGTCGTCAAGCCGCTGTTCAGCGCCGCTATGAGCGCCACGCCGTACCGCAAGGACTTTTATGCGAAGTTGGGGGCTGATGAGGCGAAGGTCGGGGCGGAGTTGGAGAAGTGGTTGGCTAGCTTGGAGAAGGTGGTGGCAATTTTGAGGTCATTCACTACGTCTAGAGAGGCTAAGTGGTAGATGTGTGGGGTGGTGGAATGAGTTGGGGGCAGGATGAATAAGTGAGGGCAGGCATAGCACAGGGACAGACATAGCATGGGACTGGATTAAGCAAGCGATTAACGATATGTGTCATCGAAGCGGACCGTTCACACACTGGTTTCGAAAACATTGCCATACTCCCAGTCTACATACCACATGCGACGGTATCCTCGCATACTCACACCAATGCAGGGACCAATTGCCAGCTTCAACTCCATCATTCCTCTTCCTCCTCCACGACTATCGCCAGCTTCCTTGCACTTATTTTGGCTCTGTCGATCTTCCATCCTGTCCGACGCGCAAGAGTTGAGCGATGTACAGTGCGTTCTGTGATTCTCCCCCCGTGCTCTAGCGACATGGACAAGTCGCCTACGATTTTCCGATTCGTCTCTGCCGCAGGAGCATTATCAGCGTGTTGAGGATTTGGGTTTTGCCCTGCGGCGTTGGAATGTCGTTGCGGGATAGAATTGTTGGTAGGTTTTGGATTGGGGCTGTTGAAATATTTAAAGGTTCGATATAACATGTATGATGTGATGAATAGCATGGGTATGATTGCTATGGCGATGGGCATTGTTGGGAGTTGGTGGTGCTGGTGGGTTGGCGGGTTGGGAATGGTATGTGATGTTGTGTGGTAGGAGGTTGGGTGGGAAGGAGGTGGTTTGGACGAGAACTGGGGTTTTGACGGGAGATGGGGTTGTGTTTGTATTTGTTTGATAGTGAGAGATGTTTGTGTGCTTGTGGCATGACGATTGCAAGCGTGGGGCGTTTTGTTAATGCGTAGGGTCTGGATTTAGGGAGAATGTTTGGCGATTGGATGGGAGGGAGGTGCATCGTTCTGGTGATGAGGTGTGAGTTCTGGATTTAGAGAGTTGCTTTGACTTGTTACGAGGTTTGGAGAGTTCATCTCATGGCGTCTAGACTCGGGAGAGGTTGAAGTTTGGGCTGGGTCGCCTTTGTCGCATTGCGACGAATTTTGGACCACCGAGGTACGAGCATGAACACTCGTTGGTGCTCTGGTGCATTGCCTGGGATTTTTGGCATACTAGATAACCTCCACCGGCCACGCCATTAATCCGCATTCTCGATCATGATATTCCTACCAATACTCAATTATTTCAACTTCGCTCCACCCGATCCATACGTTCCTCGCCATTCCATTATTATCCCTATGGACATAATGTAGTTAAAGCAGAACCATAGAGTACAGACCAGGCCTATGTTTTGTTCACATGTACAGCTCGAAAGGCAATTTGCGCAATCGTTGTTATTTCGTCGAAGTAGGATGGTCATACTTGAAATTTATTGAATTATCTGGAAAGCGTGTGTCAACCTGATGTATTCGGTCATTGACGCTCTACAAACTTCGCTGAAGCTCTATGCGTAATACAAATGCCGAGCGAACTCGTTGGTTCCCCATCGCCATGCTATCCGTAGAGTGTTGTTTCGCATTCTCAGAAATGAGACAACATATATCGCGCAGAATCTTCATATCACCATGCCAGCTGCAACACGTTCATGCGCTGATCCCAAGTTCCACGCCTACCCAACGAAACCCAAAGTACGCGTGGAAAACAGCCACTCCCACGAATGCGAACGCATCCAGAGCATAGAAGAAGAGGAAGGCTACCCATATGGAGTACGATAGTATTTGTAACGTGTTGAAGCTCTCGAAGTCGGATTCTTCCGCTGAAAAGAGTCAGTGAGGACAATTCAAACGAACATGGGAATTACTACCGGTAATGTTGTGCTTCGTGAGCCGGTTTCGCTTCGAAGAGAGCCACCACGTCATTATGTGAAGATGTTTCGGGGTGTAGGGGGTCAATCGGGGGGCGATTAGTTGAGAGATTGAAGGATAATCTGGCCACTGGGTCGAGGGATGGTATGAGAGTTTCTCATATAGTGGCCGGTTGATGTGCTCGTATAAGAAGAGTGAAAGTCGCGTCGTGTGAAGTCATGAATTTTGTCGCAAGGTGAATAGGGGACGCGGGCAACCTAACTTTGAACAGTGATGCTGCGCCCGTGAAGGGCGCCGAACAAAGGTTCACCGATGGGCCAAAATCTGATTTTACATAGTGGCCAGTTTGTAATTATCGCAAGATGCCATCGCCGCAATACAATCAAATTAACCCAATTCTAGTAGCGGCTCTCCGTTAGGAACCCACCTATTGAGAAGACATGTCTGCCATTACCTTAGATTTTGGTCTCATGCCAGTCACTTGCTTGTATTCGTGCCTTTTCGAAATGACTTTCTATTTCCCGCACAACCTATAGACGCGTCAAGATATCCGGTTGATTCTTCGCGGCCGAAATTGCGAATCGCATGCGCCACTTCATGTCTGGGTCTTCTCTTTTACTTTCACATGCTTGACTTCTCTTGCGCCTCCCTCAAGATCGGGGATTTGAATACCATTAATAACATGCTTAAATGCTTCACCCATACCACGTTGGTCATTATTGATACGCTCTCTCTCGACACATGGTTTACAAGTTGTTGTGCGTGTGATGTAACTTGGCTAGTCGGTGGATGGTGTTGGTCTCTGCCATCAATGTGAACGCTTCACCGGCAATGAAATCGGCGAGAAGTGTATTCGTAATTTCGCCTGAACTTTGGTCGGTAGCGTCGCTAGCGTTTTTCGTTGTTCCGAGTGTTGGCTCGGGAGATTAGTTGATCTTCACGTCAGTAGGCCAGATGTTTGGTCGCTGTACCTAAAGTTAGAGGTTATGGAGATAGCTTAGGCGACAGGATCAAGGAGGACTCCTTCGAAGAATAGAAGTAGCAAATATTCTTCATGTAATTACAAGAAACGAAATGATGAAGAGTGGCGATGAGGTTGATGTCTTTGTAAAGAGTGTAGTACCTAAGGGCGTCGTCTTTTGAGAAGGTTCTTGCGTGCGCGCATTTAAGCAACGTTGAGACCGTGTCATTTGATCATTCGCATCATGCCGTGACTTGAAAGACACAAGCATCCTACAGAAACCCATACTAAGAAGTCCTGCTTAATTGGACACGCCTACATTGAACGAACTCACGTACGAGAGATTCGAGGAGATGCAATTTCGATCTCGGACAATTTTTTGGCCACGTAAGTAAGCTACCATCCACACTCCTAATTTAATTACAGCCAGATTGCATGTTGTATGCCATATTGTTTGATGTCGTCCTAGCCCAAGCTCTAGATATCGCGGTACAAGTCCAAGACATTTTTAGTCCGGGATCGTTGGACTTAGAGACTTGGGACAACTCTATATAATTCTGTTATAATTTGACATTGGGGGTGAGAACTTCCACGAACGGTATCGACGCAGTGTAGGCGCGGGCATGTTCGATTCGTGACGTATTTTCGCGAGGCGGTCGGGCGCCGCTGCTATTATCGAACGCCGTCAAGCCGCAAGGCCGTCTAGATAATACTTGAATATTGCGCAATAGCCAAGTTGGGAGAGGTTCGAAAATATGCTGAAAGTGACGGAGGAAGTGACGCAAACATTCCACGTGGGGGGCCGGATGTTTTGCTGCTTATTCCCCCGATCCGGGATTCTAGAGTTTCCCAGTAGTTAACGCGGTGCAATGTCAGACCGATTCCCCAATAGATTCCTGCTTACCAGTCTCACCGAGGCGTTCGGCAATGCACAACGTGCAGTCGAGGGGCGAATGGAAACGAACTTTTGGGTTTGTGTTGCTACGGGTTGGAGTTAGAGGCACGCGCTCCGACGGCCGGGTTGAGCGTTGATGACATCCGAACATTCAACACTAGTCTAATACCTCGATGCGCTCCACCGGATGAAGGAAATGGGACAATTTTGACCCATAGATTTCGATGTCAATTTTATACCGCCCAATTCCTTGCACCATGGGCGAGGCTCGCGGTGGTATATTTACCTGCCCATCCACCCGTGAACACTGCTATCAAGCAAACCTTCCTACGAAACACTCGCGCAAACAATAGCAACATCCGAAAATGGCTCCCGAAAATCATGCCGCATACTTGGTCAACAAGCAGAACAAACCGCTCGAGGTGCGCTCGGCGCCATATACGAAGCCCGCCGCCAACGAGATTGTCATCAGAGCACACGCCGTCGCTATCAACCCAATCGACCCAATCGTGCAAGTTACAGCGAAAGTAGCTTTCGGTTACGTCGATAACTTACACGTGCTCGGGCACGATGTAGCCGGCGAAGTCGTTGAAGTCGGCACCGGTTCAGACGCTAGTCTCTTCAAACTAGGCGACCGGGTGGTAGGCCATGCTGTTAGCTTCGACAAGCGAAGTAAAGGCGCGTCTGAGGGAGCTTTCCAAGAATATGTAGTGCTGCGGTGCAGCCTCGTTGCGAGATTACCGGAGAGTCTGTCTTATGAGCGGGCATGCGTCATTCCTCTCGGTCTGTCCACAGCGGGTTCTGCTCTCTTCCAGAAAGATATGCTTGCTCTCGCACACCCACGCGCATCGGCCATCACTGCGCAGAACGAGATGTTAATTGTCTAGGGCGGCTCCACCAGCGTCGGGAGCAACGCCATCCAACTCGCGCGAGCCGCCGGATACGATGTCATCACCACCACTTCGCCCAAGAACTTCGCGTACGCCAAAACACTAGGAGCTTCGCAAGTCTTCGACTACAACGACGAAGCAACACCAACAAAAATCATCGAATATCTCAAAGGCAAGAAATGCGCTGGCGCAGTGGCCACCGGCAATGGCTCAATCGAAGCATGCATCGACATTGTCGCCGCCTCCGATGGAAAAAAGTTTGTGGCCCAAATAACCGTCCCACTCGACGTGGTCAAATCGATGCCCGGCATACTGAGTATGGTCAATGTGATGGTTCTCTGGAAGGGGAAGATGATGGTAAAGTCAATGGTCAAGGGTGTTTCGACCAATATGGTCAACGGTACTGATGTCATGGCGAACGAGGTTGGGAAAGCTTGCTATACGAACTTTCTTGAGCAGGCTTTGGCAAGTGGACGGTTTGTGCCGAAGCCAGATCCGCATGTTATTGGGCATGGGTTGGAGGAGGTGCAGAGGGCGTTTGATTACTATCGCGAGAATACGATTTCGACAAGTAAGCTTGTAGTTACTTTGTAGATGGCGAGGGGAGTCGATTCGTTCATTTGTTGGATATTGTTACTCAGCCGTGTTTTAGGCGACGGCTCGGAAGATACCACGATTCATATTTCAATCAATACCACTACTTTCAGTTAAAAGAAGCTCTTGACTCCTGCGTACCGCGTAGGGGTCACCGGCCGCGTCTATTAACAAAGGTACATCGAACTCGTGGGACCGGGAATTCAGAACTCGACTGAATTTGGGCGATAGCCCTGCACCAATAACCTGATTTTACTTGAACTATGACTGCTAGTGTTGATGTTCATTCTCCGCATCGTGAACTATGACTGCTAGTGTTGATGTTTATTCTCCGCATCGTGGACTTTGGTCTTCTCGGTAGAATATCGAATGCTGCTGAAAAGCCGTAGTCACATCTAAGCTGCCCGGTATCAAGCCCACCTCCTCATTTCCTCATTCCGCACCCTGTTTGTTTCTTGCTTTCGCTTTCGGTCTTGCTCGTCAAATGCGCGCATGACCAGCCAATCAGTATTGGGTGAATTGTTGGCGGCTTGCGGGACCAGGTCGTAGGACTGCGAGTGTCGGCGGGATTTGCCATTGTTGGTCTGGATATCTTATCGCCGGTATGGTGAAGGGCTGTGGAGAGCAGGATTAACTAAATATGCTCATTATAACCATATCTCCACTTTTATTCTTCGTTTCGTCCTAAGTCGGTCGCTGTCTGTGATGGTAAGGAGCTGTCATCCATGCTCTGGAATGTTCGCTGACGGCGTCTTGCTGCGCTAGTCGGCCATGTCTCGATCTTCGCATGAAGTCCGTGAAGGTGACGTTTCATCCTTGACCAGTGTCTGGAGTCTTAAAACGTCGGTAAAACTCTCTACTTGGGAAGTTTTCGGTGTGTAAGAGAAATTTTTGTAGGACATTGTAGCAGTGATTCTTGGTCCACGATTCATCTTCATGGTTGTGCCAGTCGTAAGAAAATCAAATCAGCCTACAGTAGTCCAAGGAAATAAGCAATATCATGATAATTTCAGTAGCTGGACCACCATTGAGTTGGATACTCGATCTCAATGGCCAACATCGGAACGTTCGGAAGAAACTTTTGGGACTGAAGATCAGAGGAGGAATGGAAGGACAACGAGAGTTACATTTGATCTAAAAGAAAAAAGAAACTCGTAAGACAAGCGAAAGTAAATAAGGGGGTACAGAGAAGAAGAGGAGGGACAAATAACTCCGATGCCTATGCCAAAACCACCAACAGGAAAATACCCCAATGCTACCCATGGATACCAGATCCTTCACTCCAACATATCGATACCCCAAAACGATGCGCGTCAACCTCAAAAGTCCTCCTCCAAACCCTCGACAATGACGGGCAACTCGAGCTTTTCATTCAACCTGGCCTTGGTCCACATCTCCTCCTCTTGCTTCTCAAAGTGCCCAATAAGCAGCATCAGTCCGTATCCGGAGCCGTAGATCGATAGGCATGCGAGCGGCAGGCGAGGTGCCATCATTTGGAGCAGGCCGTAAAGGAAGATGATGTTGATGACGAGGGCCGCAACAAAGCACACAGCGAGGGAGAGGATGCCGAACCAATCGGTGGACGAGCTGGATTTGGGAACCGGCATGGAAGCCTTAGGTTTGCTGCTGCGGAGGGACTTGAGGAGCTGCGATGCGATCGGGAAAGTGTTCATGCTGGTAGTGTTTATGAGGAACGACATTTCGAACGCGTGTATCTGTGGTGGGCTGTGCAATAATTGGATGTGGGTTTGTCTTAGCGTGACGGGGCACGTCACCGGACGGGCTAGCGTGAGTGTTTGCAGCTGATGAGCTGTGGTAAAAAGAGTGTAAAATTCTGTTGTCAAAACAATAAAGAATGAGAGAATGGGAGTAACGAAAGTAGCGTGGTTGTCAGAGAGTGCCAGGTCAGAGTATGATATATAGAGCGGAGGTGTTGTTGTCGGCGGACATTAGGCGTCAGAAGCGGGTTAAGATGACGGACCGGACTTTTCCCTTTTGGGTTGCGCGTTGGCGTCGATGCGCCGGACTTCGCAAGTCCGCTGGCACTCCGTGAGATGCGCCACGCGAGAGCGTTTCAGTCTCGCGATTATTGGCTGAAGCGGAGACCCGGAGTAGCGGAAAAGATCGAGGGAGCGTTTTATTGGTGGTCGAGAAGAAGTACTGAGCCACGGGCCGCAGCGACGATGGAGTATGTCCTACGTAGACAGGATCACGACCGCGCAATGCTCATCATGCGTGCAGATGCCGTGAGAACTCTAAATCCTTTCCTCCCCTATTGTTACATATCAGTCTAGGTGTTTCTGTTTGAAGAAGCGGATGTTTTCCTAGAAACCGAAATGGAGTCGCGACTGGGGCGATGGATTTTAGGAGCGGACTTGGCATCGACACCTGACCAATCTTCTAGACGGAATCGTCCGCCAAACTGGTGGACCTTTGGGCTGCTGTTGTGGTTCGGCTGATGCCGATCGGACCTCGCACGCCGCAAAGGAGTATGTTGATGATTGACTTTATGTGAGTCACACGAGCAATGCCTGGTACATTCCGCACATCGCACGGCGCACTCCTCCCACCAACAACTCTGATCATGGGTGGGCCGACATTTCATCATCACGAAAGTATGATCTATCCTGGACTTGCGGGGCGCGGACCGTCTTCAATTCTTCATATCCGAAGCACTAGTTGCATAAAGCGCCAGAAACTGACCAACTTCTCGCGATGTTGAGAGATAGCTAATGCTATTTGTAGCAGTGCAAGTAAAGGCCTGAAAGTACGAAGTCCGTTGGGTTGGTGGCATGAAATTTCGGCTATCTGCTATCCTAGGCCAGCCGCATCTAGGCCACCCATGTTGCACGCACTCCGCTTTCTTTAGCGTGGAGTACGATGAAACTGGGGGTTAGCAATAAGAAGTACCGGGGTATTTTTTCACAAGATTGCCCGCCTCGTAACAAGCTTACACGCGTTCACTGACCACGTCGTTGTTGGAGGTTAGCGGGAATTGCAGACTTGATCTGCTGGCTGAATCTTTCGTAGATGAATAGCCCTGCACGTAGTAGATACCACAATTTTCCCAGTCCAGCCGCTGTGACTCTAGAGCTGATGTAGTCTTGCTAACTTCAACTACGTCCTCGCGCTTTGATGAGCTAAGTTCGCTTTCTCTTAGTTTACTACATATCAAGGTACAAATTCCGTGTATTTTGCGAGGTCACGTTAATATTGGTACTGAATCTGCAATTAAGCGGGGATGTTTGGGTCTAAGGTGTTTGGGGTCTAAATATGGCGGTATTGCTTCCTTCGGCTCATCATGCAGCGCTGCATTCACTCCATAGTTCCGTAGGAAGCTCAAAGATAGAGAACTAATGATGGCTACGACAAGTAGAGCCCACCAAAAGCCTTCCGCTGCTACTGTCGGATGTTCGTTCGGGATTTGAGAGGGAAGATAGACGTGGGAGCTTTGCCGGGTTGTTTGGGGGCCAGGAAAACCATGATCAGCGCAGTGTATTTGTTTGAGGGTACCGTGGAACGGGAGCTTTGCCGTTCACTTCAGAATCGGCTGCATTGTTGGCGTTGCTTTGTTGAAGAATTGACGTGATATCCAGAGCGATTGCTGGGGCGTTTGGGATTGGGTGTTTTCTGTAGGCAAAATTATGGGCAGGGTGGAGACTGACGTTTACAAGAATCTAAACTCAAAATGCGATCCAGTAGACAATTTAAACGTCGCGAAGCTCCCAAAAATCATTGTTCAAATATATCTCTCCGCACCTCCCTCAAGATTGCTCGCTCAGGCGCAATGGGCCTCTGTCTCTCCACATCGTAGGCCTGCCGTAAGTGCGCATCCAACTCATCCATCTCGTACCAATCACCTCCCTGATAGGGTGGTGGTGGTGGACTGCGCGAGCCATCCCCATCTTGTGCTCGTAAAATTACTTCACGGCGCAGGTGTTGCTGCCAGATCCGTGTTTTGCGCATCTCGTTCAGCTGTTTCCGTGTTTTGTACCAACAATGGCCGATCATGGAGAGCGCTACGAGGAGTACGACAGCGCCCCATACTTTGCCTTGGATGACACCGTCGGAAGTGCCCGGGCAGTTGTTGGGTGCCTGACCGTCTGCCATGAAGATGATGAGAGCGTATAGATAGCTAAGGGAGTGGATGGAGGGTAAAGGAAGTTGCAAGATACTATAAGATACCATGTTGCGAGCCGTTAGTGGTTGTTGATTGCCAGAAAAAAGCGTTTGGGCGGTGTTTCGTTGCCTGGCATCTCACGTTGTTATACGGCACTAGTAACCAATGGGCCCATATGCTGCCAGCCGGCGCCAACGCTGACTCGATAGCAAGGGATTTTCTACCAGGATGTGAAGGTTCATTATACGTGTCTGGTCGATTATGAACGCTGAGTAGCATACCGGAATCGCGATCTTGCTCTTCAATGTTATCCCTTTTGCGGAGGCGACAAACCCGAGCCATTGATTTGTGTTGGATCCGGTGCAGCGAGCGTTACCTGGAACCTCGCCAGCACCCTCCAGGCATTCACCGTAATGTCGCTACAGCAGGAAGTGATCGAGGCGTCTGTCTGTCATATACAATGGTACCAATGTCGAAAGGGATGGTTACGCATCGCTAAAACCATCGTGGCACTGCGGGTTGACTGTTTGCTGATGGGACACGGGATGGTACGCGTTAGCCTCGGATAGTCACCGTCGAACCGACACGATGGGGGCAATCGCTTGTTCCCGGTTCTCGACTGTCCCATAACCGTGTTTTGTAGGCTTTGATGCGACCGCGACTTTGGTGGATTCCGTAAGAGTAAAGGCCGGAATAGATGAAGTGGCTCAGTGATGGCGGTAGAGGATCGCATGGGCGGTGCATCGCAGATTCTGGCGTAGGTGTAAAGAGAATCATCATCGTTGAGACGGAAGCACTCTTGCGAAGCTGAGCGCCTGTGTTCTACTGCAAGCGTTCCAAAGAAGCCGACTTCGTCAGCTTGTTGTTGCAGGAATGCTGAAGCGCGGACTTATGGCTACGTAACACCGCCACTAACCACATGTGTCGTGTCTCCTACAGTTGGTGAACCCCACGCTGACTGCATCTGCACCCCACTCGTTCAGCCCAGCCCACTTATGTCTGGTTGTTGCTGCACCTGCAAGCAGCTAAACGGCATGGGCTCGCTTCTCAGGCCTCCAGCCTCGTGCGGCGCTGAGCTGCCCCCTCATCCTACCCCTCTCGTCCACCAAGACGCTCAAGGCCCATCTCGAAACATACCAGATTGATGCGCGACTACGCAAGACATTATGGCGACCTGCAAATTCGAAGGAAACAACGACATGTACGGCTTGGGTATCCGACTCGGCTACTACCTGCAGTGGTATGGTGTCATACTGGCACGGTGGATCGCGCCTTCGGAAGTCAAGGCCATCGGCTTCTCCATCGATCTGTTTGTCGCAGCCACGTTCCTGGCCCTGATCATCCTCACCGCCAATGATGTCGAAAGTCTGCAGCCAGTTGAGACCTATATCGTGTTACTGCTTATGTTTGGGTCCTATCTGGTCCTCGTACCGATTTACCTGTGGCGACTGCTGACGGCATGCGACCCATACTGGGATCCGACAAGATACCCTCTCGTGAATACAGGCGCGTTGCAGGCCAATCTGAGCTTTTTACTCCTGCTTGCGGTTTTGGTGTTTCAATACTGGTTCTGGTTCGATAGGGTCCCAGATCTGGATCGCTACAGCTGTGAGCAGTATGGCTTTTTGCTCAGTCAGGTCCGCTTGAACAGCAGGGCCTCCGTTGTGCTCAACGCACTGATGTACTTTTGGCTGGGCGTAGTCTGCCTCTACCTCCTCATCTTGAAGATCTTGCACATACTCGGCTTTCCGGATCCCGGTGAGCAGCGCAAGCGTAGAGTCATCAGCCGCAGCCACAAAGAACGACATATCGAATTGCTGCAGAATTTTGACACGTGGGTCAAGCTCATCGTCGCTATTATGGTCACCCTCGCGACCGAACTTACCATTTCATGGAACAACATCGAGGGCGCAAACACACTTTCGGGTGCCGGCAACACGATTCCTTTCGTCATTGGCATTGGAGCCATGGTTCGTGTCCTGTACGTGTCCGCCTTCTACGATGATGAGGATGATGGCGATAGCTACTACAGTGGCGGATCGAGACTCGGACCGCATCGACCTGGACCCAGCCCACTGCCCGACAGGGAATTGCCCAATCTACGCTACACCCGACGGCGGCAAGAACGTGATCCGATACCAGTACGACAGTTGCCATCGAGACGTCGTCCCATCCCAATGCAACACGTGCCTGGCTCGAGTTTCAATGTCGACCCAGGTTTTGATGTTCGGCATTAAGAGAAGCAATGCGTTGGAGATCCGATGTTCCACTGTATTGAGACGACCGTACTAGAAGGCACCGTGTATGGAGTAGCAGCAATTGTACGGTGAAAAAGTGTAATGCAGTTGGATGGATCGGGTTTGCCGCTCGTATGTTGCTCTCAAATGGGCTACGATGATATCCAAAGTTGATGCAGAGTACGATGGACGTGCGAGTTCTTCTTCGTTTGTGTAAGGCAGGGAGAGCTTCTGCAGTGATGATAGGTTGAGTGCAGTGCGACTTGGTAATGCCATGTTAGGTTCTTGGAACAACTTGCAGATTCCAGCGGCCGATTGAATACGGTCTTGGTGGCACAGCCAGTCATCGCACCCTACATGCCATCCCCACCCACGAATGTCTACCGACATCACCAATCGTCAACAGTAAGCGGCATTTCACTCGGCCGCCGAAGATGTTATGTATAACTTCCACGAAATCAGGATTCGCTGCGCATATGCCAACGTAGAACGCGACATGCTGCCGCTGTAGGAGACTCGTGATGTAGATTTGGTCCTCTGCTCTCTGCGAGAGCCTGCTCTTAACGTCAAAAGGTAGTAGTAGCTGGTCGCGTTTAGGATCTGCATTGACTCGTTGTTCTAGATCCCAGAAACGATCCGCGAAGCTCTTAGGGCGAGAGGTCGAGTCTACTACCGGTATACTAGTATCTAATGCGCCGTCTATATTGGCGAATTCAATCGAGCGAATTACATCTGCGCGGTGGAATAGAGCTGCAAAAACGTCGGCTTCGAACTGGGATCCCAGATTACGTGCAAGTAATTTGTCTAAAGAGGCGAGGATAGTCGCAATATCCATCGTACTAGGTAGTAGAGCGAAAGAGTATAGGCGCTAAAGCAGTCGGTTGACAAGCCCGAGCGTAAGGGCAAAGGGCAAGCTCGGACCCCACATACCACGTGATAAGAGGAAAAACCCTCCTCAAACCCTAACAAGAGCTATTCACAGCTAATAGCCCCTTATTCGCCGCTTACTCCACTGTCCTTAATCCACTTTCACGTGGTATATACTCAACTTACCCTCGAAAATTATCATGTTCCCTCGATTCAGACCATTGGTCAATGCCACCTCGAGTATCGAATCTCACATCGTACCGACGAGTTTGGCGGCCGGCTGGCGCAATGGTAGCGCGTAGCCCTCCTAAGGCTAAGGTTGTGGGTTCGAGTCCCACGTCGGTCGTAACGACCAGGAACATACCTTTTTTTGCGGTTGTGGACGACTTTTGCTGACCCTAAATGGAGCAAGAATTTTTGGACAAAGCGGGGAAGGGCGCTTGGACCTACGGGCCCGCGGCCCGCGGTCAATTCAGTCTTGCACGACCGACAGCGGTAGAAGGGCGTCATCGCATCGCTTTATGCCATTTCTCTTTGCTTTCATACATGATGTAGTGATTACATGCATTCCTCGCGCGGTCTGTCCAGCTTCTATGTTACACTAAGCTGCTACCTCTGGTGATCAAGTACTAATTATCCCAACCAATATGCCCAATATTGAACAGACCGTGCCACGAGACGTACGCTTGATTGTTCGCAGCAGATGGCTCTATGCAGCTCCATCACGACCCTCTAGCCGCTACTCTACCCAAGCTCCCAGAGTAGCGCGACTCCTCAGATACTCGAAATTGACCGAAAGACGACAACTCTTCTTGCGACTATCTGCATTGCCTCCTCCTGCACCACCACTCACATCTGTAACAAACGTACTCCACGATGTGTGGGCTTCGACAATAGCACGATAGGCTGTCGCCACAAACATGCCGACCGTGGACTCCTCAGTCTCTTCTGCGCCGATCATCGTGTCGTCACTGCCGAACGAGGGCCTCGACTCAGCCTCTAGTCGACATTCCTGAACATTTTGGATGAGGGTGACGGGTTGTTGGACAATCTTTGGCTGAGTTGGTGGCGGAGCTCGAGGCTCGTTGTACTCCGGGAAACTGTCGACGCTGACATCCGATTCTGGCGACAGTGATGGTTGTCTGTAACTCGAAAAGACGGAATTGGTTTCAAAGTGCTCGTATACGTCCATCCCGGCGGGCTCCTTGGCAGACCGACGGCGAGAAGCAGTAGCTATCCCGCTTTGCCCGGAAGCAGTGAGCGTTTCTTGACTCCTACGCAAGCTATGTAGGAAGGAATCAATGCACTGGGGTTCGCTCCTTACGCCATCCAACTCACTGTCAAGGAGTTCATCCGTATCTGATCCCGTCACGTTCAAGTTTGCCATTAGCTTTCGAATCTCCTCTTCCTGGTCTTGACGTGCTGGTACTGGCTTGCACCTTGGCATCTCCTCCCATTTCCGGATATTCAGTGGTGCCGGCACTGCAGAGGGTGAAGCAAGTCGAAACTCAATATCGTTGCTGCTGCTCAAAGAGCGTTGGTGATCACGGTGCTGAACAGCTGTAAACTCACGCTTGCAGCGGGCACTCTCAGTCCAGTCTACGAGGAGGTCAATTGTCTTCTGCTTCGACATACAGACCCCGTGGGTGAACATGAACTGGTCCATCCTCAAGCGTACTAACGGCGCAGGTATAAATGCGTATTCTTGTACATCCTCGAACCACGGACTATTGAGGACGTATTGCACCTGCAAGAGGCTTTGAAAGTCCCTATCCAGCTCTTGCCTGACTGGCAGATCTCCGTGCGTCGTCACACTCAGCAAAGCGTAGCTCCACGCGCGGAGTGTAGCTGCAAATTGTCTGGTCCCTTCATCATTCGCGTCGAGGCGGAACAGTTCCCAGAGGCCGAGGAGAATGCTGGTTGAAGAGATGGCAGTAACTAGGAAACTTTCAGCATTCTGCAGCCACAACTCTCGCACACGAAAGCCTTGTGATAGCAGCGTGTAATCGGTTGCGACCTCGAGAAAGGGAAACCAACGCCGCACAATCTTCGCTTGGGTCAGCCTTGACCACGGTATGCAGAGTTTGATTGCCTCGGGTGGAATACATCCCCATGCCAGAGCTCTGCTGTTCTGCTCTTTCGTCTCCAGATCCAGTAACCTCCGGATTGCATTTTCATCCACGCAGACATCTGGACCCAGTTTCGTCACATCCGCCATACCAATCATAAACTTCGCGGAAGGAAACTTGGCCTGCAATACTGTCACGCGCGCAAATGCACCAAGCAGATCAGTGTCCAAGACGACGAACGGCGTTGACCTTAGGTCATCACTGGCCGCTTGCGCAACGAGAGCCTCCAGGAACCGTCTGTTATCGACGTTGTCGTAATGGTGGAGGGTTTGGGCTTTTGTGAGAGTCTTATGGAACCGCGGCTCTTGTAGCTCGGACTTCTCCACGACAAAGTATGCGGTGTCGGGCGAGAGGACACTACATGAGGGTGTGCGCTGGTTCTTGCTGGCGATACGGCGGAACCTGGCTTCAATTTCTACGCGGTCGTGTCAACTTGACTGCGCTTGCTATGTTGCACGCGGATGGTGGTGTATGCATGCGGAGGGCTCACCACTGAAGCAAGGCTCTGACCGCTCTAAAAAATTCGGTTGTACCTCGTCGGACGCCTTTAGAGCACCCTTAAACCTCTTCCAAGGGTCGAACTTGCTCTTCTTGTTGCATGCCTGAGATCTCTCCACGTCGGCTCGCTTCGCTGGCTCGAAATCGGACAATACCGATCGTTTCCTCCCGTCGGAAGTGGGAGCAACGCGTTGCCAATGCAAGAAGGGCATTTTGAATAGAGTGTGCTCGGGGTAGCGCTGAGACGAAGAAGTTCGGGCAGTAGACAATTGGCTGTGGAAATGCAATTGTTGAGGTATGCGGAGACGATTAAGTACAGGTAAGTAAGTGTCGAAGCTTGTAGAGATAGGTAAGCATTATGTCGCGAACATTTACGCGTGTGTGTCTAACAATGCGGGACCCGTGTCTCCTTCAAAGCCGTGCTTTGGTGTTGGGATATGTCAACCAAACATTGTAACCAGAGATATTATCAAACAGATAGCAAAGGATTCATGGTTCCGAAGATACAGCAAATCGGAGGTTTTTTACGGTGTATCCGCTGTGCTGGGTACCAGGACTGTGGTAAAGCATTAGCTCCCACGCGGGCCGAATGTCCAGCCGGGAAAGAGTCGAGCTGCATGAACCTTGGGGTGGGCTCTACACTGGTACGGTACCGAGTTACCTTGTCGATGGGCAAAATATTCTGAGTACCGACCGTAGGTCAACGGTATTGGTTACCGAGCGCTTGCGCATCTCATCAGCGATTATTTGCGGCCTTAGGTGGGACTCGAGATATATAGGTTATGCGTCGCGAACGTGAGACGGTCTTTCCGAGACAATATGTGGTAAGACCCATATAAACTAGCTCTGCCAACGCCGGACCTAGGACTATGTAGAGGCTACTCTTTTGTGAAGCACACTACACGTGCTGAGCTGCGAAGCATCTAATGATTCACTGCTGAATATGCATCGTAAATCGCTCGTCAGTTCCCAGAATTAACCAATGCAAACATTCTTCAAAATACTGATGCTGACAAAATTGCTCGGTGTCCGTACTTAAGTCACCAATGCGTTTTAGAATTCAGTTCTGTAGTGGTGCCTGAATCAAGCAGCTACTGATCTTTTCTAAATCACGACATACACACGCCATACAGCCGCTATCGACTATGCCGTCAAAATTGCCAAAAGATTGACAATTCGAACAACCATTCCGATAGGACTTTTCAATTTATGACATTATGGGACAACGTTTTCTGAGACGCCGTTGGAGTTATCTACTAAATTCGTATCTCAAAGCTTCGGATGTCGATGGATGAACGATACGCTTGATGAGAGGCTTCGACTCTTCACGGATCAGCTGCTTATTGAAAACACAGCCGTGTGGGCGAATGGTTACCCTAACGCGATAGTCGGATTTATCATTGTTGATGAATCTCGTATGCCTGATAGACTGTGGAGGTCTCTGGTGGGACTATGCATCGACTATCTACAAAGAGATCTTGGAATGAGAAAGATTTTGGGTCACGACGACCGGGGTTGTAAAGGTGAAAGCTTATTCAGATGTCTCCCAGCGGACTTTGTATCGGGCCGCGATGTTCCGTGATCACGCCGCATTTTGTACTATCGAAATGAAACTCACTGTGTGAGCACTTCACTGGAGTGAAGTTCGTGGAGAAGCGGCATCTGTCTATTGTCGCCTATTGTCTCAGCAACAATTGTTCACAGACAAGTGACCTCATTGTATAGTTACGTAGCTCACAATACATGCAAAAACTTCGCAGCGATGGTTTTTTAACCCTAACCCTTTGCTAAAAACCGGCTCGGCAGACTACACCACTATCTCCGCCCTCTACTATCCTCTGCCACCTCTTGACTCATGCCGACCAGATGCCTGAGAGACAGGAGATACTAGACGATGAAGTGGCCTACAACTTCGAAGCCCGAATCCGCGACTCGATCGCCTACACCCGCGCATGTCACGCAAAAGGCACGAATCCCATCGCTTGCTCTCACTTCCGTATCCCCGTCACCAACGACTCTAGGATACTGACACTCGTCCGCGACGCCGAGACGAAAGGTCTCGCAACATTCATCTACGGCAGTCCGAAGGTGGAATGCTATTCCATCGGCATTTCGCCTCAACCACGATACCTTCGTGAACCAAACCACTCGTGGTTCGTCAATTCTTCTCGTGCGGAGATGCGCGCTGGCCCAATCCGCACCGATGCTGATGTGAAGATCGCGGAGCGAGAAATTGGATATCAGCAGGAGAGGCGAAATAGGAGCGAGACTGTTTGCAATGGCAAATTAAGGATGGAGCGGGAGACAATAATTGTAGGCCTGAAGAGGCAGATCCTTGGTCTTCCTATGGACGGAAAGATCAACGACAAAGAAGTTGCTCGGGCGATGGAGGAACATGGAGAAGAATTGAAGGCGATTGAAGGTTCCAACAAGAGCGAGGATGAGACTTTCAGCGAAGAGGAGGTTTCAATTCCCAAGAGAAATGCGAAGAGGCGGAGGCACGGTGGAGATGATGCAGATGGCGATGATGAAAACCAGCCGAATAAGGCGGCGAAGAAGCAGCGACCTATTCCGAGAAATCAACCGCGACAGTCACGAATCAGGAACCAGTTTCGCCCATCAAGCACACAGAAGCAGACAAAACGGAAGTCGCAAGATTTCCCAGAAATCCAAGAGGAATCAGACGACGAATGGCGACCCGTAGGCTTTTAGAGCATCAACGCCTGCCAGTCCCGCAGTCCCCACATCCCCACTTCTCCGCCACCAGGACTTATCAAAATCACTTTGTACCATTGCAAAATACGCCGCCTAATCCCGATCATTATCATGAAAGCCGACCCGCTTTATGTACAGTGGCCTGACACAAACCTGGATACATTATACAATGGAATTTTTGAACAGATAGCAAAGCATACAGATCCATGGTCTCTTCTCTGCTGGTTTCATATTGCGTCCGCCCAATGTATGAACACCCACTTCGCAAGACCCATCTCGCAAATATCATCCGATCACTCCATCCACCCGTTCTCCCATTTTGCCCGTGTGAGACCCGAATATGGCATAGCATCCGGTAGCTTCTGCTCATCCTCATACAAGAGCCCATCCATGTAAGTTCTAAACTCACGGCCAGTTGCACCCACCAGTGCATAATTTTCAAACCAGCCTGCCATTGCCTGCCGAGACATTCCACCGATATTCGAAACAGCATTCGTCGGACCGCACACGATACGCAGGCCGTCACGAGGATAGACAGTCGACGGGCTATATGGACTACTCGAAACGGAACAGAGTACACGAGCAGCCTGCGCAATGAAGTCGAGAATAGCACGCTCGCATCCGCACATCTCTAGTACCTTCGTATATGTCATTGGATTGTTGTCCAGGTCTGTCGCTTCCAGCATCGGTGTCCTGCTATCGAGATATTGCCGCGCCGTCTGGAGTGTTTGTCCATTGCTCTTGAAAGAGATGCATGCCTTATTGATGACGCTGAGCATGGTCCATAAGAGATCGAATGAAATGTGGTCCTTGTTCAGGATGATGTCGACCACATCGGGCATAGTCAATAGAAGATTCCATAGGGCGAAAGCGGTATGCTCGTTGCTGGGGGTTCTCTGGGCAACCGTTCGAAAGATCATCTTCGGCATCGTCGAAAGTGCCCATCGACGAGCTTTCTCGTGCATAATTGCTCTTGCCTCCGAGCGAATCAGCTTGCAGGTATGGAGGATGGCGAGGTCGACGACGCGTGTCACAGTCGTGAGTTTCGCGAAAGGTTTGTCGGAATTCGGAGGGAGACAGACGGTATGGTTGACGACGTATCCATCGACTGCGTTATAAACCACCACACGGATCTCTACAGGCAGATCTAGGAAGCGGAACGGCTGCTCTTCTTTTGGCAGAGGTAAGAGGACGCCAACGACATGGGTGCTCGTCGACGCCATCGGTGAAGTCGGAGGTGGACTAACTGGAGGAACAAGTTAAGCTCAAGCACAAGCGTCGCGCGCAATTGTTCTGAATCCTCGGTGTGATATAATGCAGGGGGTACACGATGGGCCCAAGAATAATGAAAGTTGTTACCTTTTGCGATCTTCCGGACGTCGTGCTGTTCTACACGTGCGGCGCTCAAGTGCTGTTCGTACCTCCTCGTTCAACAAGTCGTAGGATGCAGGTGTTCGCTCTGGTTTTTGGTTGCGATTGAGAGTGGTTGAGTGCGGCGAATAGCGAAAATATTCATTTCGAAGACCGTGTGGCGCTGCTACTTCAGTTGAGCTAACCGCTTTGGAATTGCATGGAAGTGAATGCACTATCTTGTTGACATGTGCCTTTAAAATACCCGCGGACATAGTGGGGTCAAAAATTTCTATTTTTGACTTGTAGGCATTTGAAAGGCAAATCTTGTTTCGTCATGCAACATATGTGTGCAATACACAAGTAATTAATGGCCGCGCAAGAGTTCGGGTTGTACGCACAGCCTTTCGTGTCATGTAGTACGTACTATAGAATAGAATACAGTCGAAAAGTACATATCAACTATATTCAGAGGATCGGAGCTATCTATGCGGAACGATAAGGAATGATTCAGTCCAATAGACATAGAAATTAGGCCCGAGGCCCGCGACCCACGTTTGTTGTCCACATGTGCGGTATTTCTAGCTCATCAATTTGGTCGTTCCCGGTATGCCCTAATCCCAGTGTTCACTGAATTCACAGAGTTTCCATCCACTGCCCAGTCCACTCCTCCAGACCCACCCAGTGTGAACATGCCATCTCGTGTCCAACCCCCCGATCAATCCACAACCTCCCCGGTGAACACTCCCTGCAAATCTTAGACTTTCGAACTTCTTTATAGTGCGTAATACAGGGCTTCTCTATGAACCCGACAATCTCAAAATCGACTCCATTTCTCGAAAGGATAACACCGTCGTTCCATTCGAAGCCTCTCTTCGTAACCTCGCCCAGAGGAAGTGTCTCGTTCATGTCATATCCCGGGAGGCAGAAGAGGAGCTGGATGTTCGGGTTCAATGACCTTGAGCGTGAAGCTTGAAGGATGAATCGCGAGAAGGCGGAACAGAATGGCGTTGGTGGAGAGGAGAGATACGGAATCTTGGAGTAAGTCGGGTCGTTGAGACGGCCTTTGTACAGCCGCATGTTGAAGGCACGTGAAGGTTAACATTAGCATGGTTTTCCTGATCTGGTGGGATGGGACACTTATCTTCTGCGTGCCATAAAATCGTTTTTAGAGACTTGTCGCCGAGCTCGATCCGGCCCTTCGCACAGTCGATCGAACGCGCAATTGCCGAAAGTAACAAGTAAATGTTATGTCGTGCTGCAATAGACGTATCCCAATCCAATCTCAAGATGATGCGAGAAGGCACAGTCAAAATCTCGCGGCAAATTCGCTCTTGGAAGATCCCTTTCGCATCTTTGTTCGCTTTCCTGCATGTTCGCAGTATCGCTAATGGGAGTCCGCGCATGACGAGCGTCAAGCAGACCTGTCCCTCGAATTCAACATCTCGGTGTTTGATCTCGAAAGGAAGTGCGTGGTATATCCGCATTCGTATATCCTGAGGTAAGTCGAAGAAACGAAAAGGCGGTTCTTCGGGCACAAATGGGGTCGTTTTACGCTTGATCTTACGTTTGAACCGGAATGCCATTTCACGGATTGACCGAGTTGGAGTGCTGCTGTTGTCGTTGCCGTAAAATGCAGCCAGAGCTGACAATTGTTGAAGGGTGGCCATGACATGGAAACATTTCGGTCGTGCGTTTCTCAGTCAAACAAATATGCTGGAAACGAGATGTCTTGGTGAAGAGGACAGTGGCGACGCTAGTTCATCCATTCATCGGTGACGTCCAAACCTTGTGTAACCTTCACACGCCACCACAGGTGCTTGGGTGTTCTACAAACTCACCTGTCGCCGGCTTAGACAGTTGATGTACTGCTTGAGGGGGTCAATCAGGAAATATGTTACCCCTCTCACTACACTCTGGAAGATGCAGTATACAGAAGATACACTTAGACAAATACAGCCGCCTTAGTAAATTGCTTCGAATAGCGACAACCATGGGTCTTAAATTGCTACGATAACAAACGCCAGGGATCGAAATTTTCCCGTTGGTGACAATGGATCCGCCGATGACATAGCTTTGCGGGAAAGAAGCAATCAGCCTCTTGCACGTGAACCATGACCTTCGGATCTTTCCTCAAGTGGTAGATATGCCTCGTTCTTCGTTTATCGCTGTCCCACTTACTGGCTAATCCGCGCACAATCGCCATGGACAACCCACCTGAGGCAAATGAGCCTCCTGATCGACTTCTCAAACCTGCGATCATTCTACCCAAACAGGCCTTCTCGTTCATGAAATTATCCCTTGATCTGCGGCTCATGGTATATGAACGTCTTCCACGCGAGACTCACTACATTTCGATTGAGGAAGCACCTCCGCACGGAACCGATACAATCCCCGAAAGCCTCGATCTCGTCCGCCATACTACGTCTACGACCATACTGTCGACTTGTCGCGCTATCAATATCGAAGCCACGCCATATGTGCGAAATGCCATCGAGAATTGGGTGATTGCTGGGGGAGTCAAAGTGATCAGTTCTCGAGGATCGCCGAGCTTGGGGAACACGTACTCCTTACTGGGCATTCTGCACAAATTCGTGGACCTACAATGGTTGAATGATCGTTTAGGGGACTCTGGAAAACTGCACTTGCGTCGCGACGACGTGTTGAACTACATCGAGTGGAGTGCTGTGCGGAAATTACCGGAACAATCTGTATTGGCTCCACCAGCGCAAGTGTACAAGATTGCTGGTTGGATTGTGGCTTCGCAGAACATTCTGAAGCGACTATCGGAGCGACAGTCAATTCCGTCGATCGAACTTGTTTTGCGTGCAGCCGAGGGAGAAAACATCGTAGAAATGACCGAAGAGCAAAACGTTATGCGGGTGCCATGGATGCAGTATAACGTCCAGCATCTTCGAAACCAGGGCATAGAGTTACGAGCAATTGGATGCATCGACGCGGGCAGGACCATGGTTCCCCACAATCATAATCCGCCAGCGAAGTATGAAGGCGACGCAGGATCGAGGATGGAGCCAGTGATGCTTCGAGCGGAGTGGGAGAACTGGTGGACAACCTAGAATGTGCGAAAGATTCATCAAGAACTATGGGACTCAATAGGATCGAGTATAGCGTCACAAGCGGCAATGGTTTGCATCCCGCATTTTTGTTCTGCATCACTGGTTTCGATTCCGTTGAGGAAGAATTTCTCTGATCTTGGTCTTGCTGATATAGCGAATACTACGTCAAATGAGAGTCGTACGTTTTACCAATCTTACAGCAACTTGTGAAGACTAGATACATCCCTCGCTTGTGGTGGTATGCTAGCGATACTTGTGATGCGAAACTCTCCCAAGCAGAGGTGCTACTCCATAGGTAGATAATAGCGCGATTACGCTGTAAGGTTTGATCATGGCTATCACTGGCACAGCTGATTCAAAACTGTAATATAGCCATCTACCACCGCATGAATACCAATGTTCATCATACAGGTTGCGTACCTTGAGATATTGGGGACCTTTTCGTAAAGATGCGGTTCACTCAAGCAATTACCTTGCATTTCGATCAGCACAGAAATTATTAGTCATCTAAGAAAGCGAAATTTGGAGCCGTGCGTTGCTTGATCGACCAAAACACTGCAGTCGAAAGCGTTGCAACTATACTGAGATTCTCAGTTCCACCTCCCATTATAGGCACTCGTGTGGTGTATCCCGAACGATGACTCTCACATTGTGTCAGCAAACGCACATGAGATCGGCATATCTTCTCACCGGAGACGTCAATTCGTCATCATACTGGCCAATATACATTTTCCCTTCGAGATAGTGGGCGTTGTCTATTCGAAGTGGATGACAATTCTGCGCACAAGTGACTGGAAGAGGAAAGATAATTGGAAGACTGCGGCGGAAGAAAGAAGGGATAAGCCAACTGTGCTCACAAGCGATGAACGGCTTGAAATCTGGGTAGCTTGATGGACTGCCGAGACGGGGCAGTCGCTCTTCGACGTTTCGTCTATACTCGGAGCAAGTACTAATGCGGCATGGCAGAGGCTGGGTTGATTGAGGATATACATCTGACTTAGAACAGTTGCTGTCATTCACGATGAAGCGATAGAAGTGTCCACAAATACCAGATCTAGTACTGTAATTTACGCGCATCTACTAATTCGCATTCGCAGAATTCACTACATGTTGTTGTCGTTGTTTCAGTCTTGCAGTTCTAATGCATCGACGATGTAGTTCGCACTCAACCAGGTTGCATCACCACTTCCGTAGACGCCGACGGTCAGCGTGTTCGATCCAACTTTGAATGCGCTCGAGGGGACGGTCCAGGAGTAAACGTCGCCCCACCCGCGATATCCCCCACGTGTCAGTCCGCGTGAGTCTATTAACACCTGCAAGTATAATTAGCCTCATTCTCAATATGCTTTGCGCAACTTAAGTTTACCGGTGCTCCCAGATCACTCCCGGTCCAGCTATTAACTTTAACCGAAGGACGGCCGCCCTTGAAAGACAGCGTCGTGCCAATTCTCAGCACATGTCCTTTGACCTGCTCTTGCGTCAAGCTGAAGTTCACTGTCGCAGTGCCGGATTGCTTCGACCAAAGTGCCATTGGAAAGTCGCTCGCCTTGGACGTTCCCACAGTGTATGTACCACCCCAGCTGCCCATGCGCACATCAGATGGATGCATCCGCGTGATCTTGTCACCGTTCCTGAGTTCAAACGGCTGGCCGTCGAACTCGCCAATGCGCCAAATGACAGCAGGGGTGGGTTCTTTCGATGCGATGTCTTTTTTCACAGTCTGACCCGCGGTAACGGTGACAGAGTCGTTTGCGACGAGATACTCGTTCTTGTAGAGTTTGACGCTGTATGTTCCGGGTCGCATCAATGGCGAGGTGTACGCACCATTGGTGGCCTTAGTCCAATATTGATTTTTCGTATTATGCCAATGCACAACAGTCTCGAAGCCAGTCGGCACTCCGCTGGCAGTGCCAGACACTGATCCGCGACCACTAGCAGCTACATAGCCCTGGATATTGAGAGTACTGAAGAAGCTGGTGTCGAGATTCTCGGACGGCTGGGTATTCGGTGAGGTGAATGTCATTGCGTAGGGGCCTTGCAAGCCCAAACGCCATGGCTCAGTACGTAGATGACCGGAGTTCATGTACCAGTAGAGTTCCTGATCGCTATCGCCAGTCTGACTGTTGATGTCGCGCATGAAGGGCCCGCTTGCTGAGGTTTCGTATGCGGTTCCAGGCATGACCATGCAGACGGCTGCTTTCGACCCAGAAACGCAGTGTACCTTGTCGTCAATGAATCGGTCGGACGTGTACATCTTGCATCTGGTTTGGCCGCTCGGGCATTTGAAAGTGTCTTTGCCTTCGAACGCTTCGCAGCCGCGGGTACTTCCCACGTCACCGTGCACGCCTGTTGGGAGCTCCGATGTCCTCAACCGTGCGAGCCATCGCAGCTCTCCAGGATCAACCTCACCTGTAATATACGTCGCCATGTATATGGTCGCCTCATTCTGTTTGGCCACAAAGTATTGAGTGACTGGTACCTTGCTGCCGCTGGCCTTGACAGTGATTTTGACGTGTCCATTGACCGTCTCGCCAGTGACCGTGGACGTGCCGAGGCCAGAGTTGATAGCAGATGCCTTGCCCGTTCCTTGATATTCGACACCGTTATACTTCAGACTTGTGATGTCACCGTTGGATCTACGAAATAGTCAGTCTCTATATCGAACTCGGATGTAGTCACAGGACTGTACCTGTTCACTTCGAAGACAAGGCCGCCATCGGTGTCTACAATGAACCGGGAGCTTGTAGAGGTCAGGCCAAAGGCGGCACTTGCGCCTTGGCTCAGTGCCAGAGCAGTGGCAGAGGTAGCGAAGAAGCGCATTTTGTCGTTTGCTTGGGGTGAGTGCGGACCCGCCTGCTTTTTAACATAATGGCTGTTTTCTGGCTAAGGCCACGCGGCGACGATCCCGTGTTCAATGTACCCCGGACTGGAATTCCAAAGTATCACGGCGCAATTATCGCCGGAAAAGAGCACCTATAGTCACACAAGAGAGGACATTATCCATACCACCCCGGTCGTTGACAATATACTTTAAGCGAGATGTTCGGAGTATATTGACCCGCACCGATACCTATGTGGGGTGTCAAGACACCCCAGATTTCATATGTCGCGCATGAGGTATGCGGGGAGGCGATGGCAGAAACATGCATTCCAACCCTCAAACCGTAAACCTCGTGTTGGAGCCGATAGGTGCGGTATGTTCTGTTTTCGTAAAGCTTCGCTCAATAACTATTCTTCAGTTGGGCTTATCCAACTTTCTAGACCGATGCAGATGTCGACTTGGTTTTGGAATGAACGATGTCGAAGCACGGAGGTCAGCTCAAGAGCTTGGAGGTGCGAGTTCTTGTACTCTACGTCATGCCATGTGACTATACCCTAGTGTTATTTTGGGCGAAGGCGCGACGTTGCGAAGCGCCGCACTGAGCAACAACACTCCTCACTCTCACACAATATTGGGTATTTGAACTTTCCCAAAGGTAAATAGGTCGTAGGCGCACGTAATCATATTTCGAGCGGCAAGTTTCGGCAGGACATATATGGATGAGCAGATCGGTCAATCAGACAAACGGAGCTCTACAAGGACATGTGCTCAGAGAACACGAGTTGTGAAAACGGGGTCTGACGGGTCCCTTATATATCTTGCAGGCATCTGAAAAGTTCGAACACAAGTACAGAGACGACCATACTTCTTCCGATCGAACCCAGGTCACTTTCAACGGCCAAGTCCCACTCCATATCTCTCATACCATACACCTAACCCAGCAAGCCAGGAATATCACCGCGCGCTAAACTACTGAGAATCCTGTTCACATAACTTCTATAGTAACATCATTATGAAGGGCAATAGCTCCGAACGTATCTCCGGTCGGTTGTGCTTAGGCTACAAAGTGCATCGCACCTCGTAACATCAGATGGTGTGCTTGAAAAGTTATACATTGAGTTCCTCTGGATAGTCTTTGCAGAGAGTCCGCTCCAGCTTTAGTTGTCACTGCTCAGTTCGGTCCACCCTTGTCAAGTTGTGCAATCTGTATCATGGCGGTGAACCTTCACACAAACGTAGCAGAATCAGAAGTCGTAGCGCGATATTCCAAGCTGATGAGCAACTCCAGTACTTGTGTGTCGAGTCACGACCAGATTCTTGAAATTCAGTGTCGCCATAGTGATATTCCACAACCTGCTCGCACTGGCTTCGTCTTCCATGTGCCAAAGAATCCAACTGAAGGGCATAAAAATAATCTATGCAAAAACAATAACATGAACGCTATCACAACCAACTCCCAAACCAAACACTATACCCCACCCCCCTTCTCCCCAAGCCAACCCCTCGACTGCTCAACCGACCTCCTAACCTCCTCCCACCATCTGCCCTCCACCTTCCCCGCTCCGGCCCCACCATCACCCTTCGAGTAGTCCTCATCAGGCAAACACCCGATCCGCGGCAACGCCGAAATGACCTCGTCCGGCCCACAGCTATTACAAACCTGCGCCTTGCGCCTGGGCGCAGGCACCGTATTCAGTTCCAGCATCTGATCCGACTCTTCTCCGGCGGCGCTCGGAGGCACAGGCGGCGTGCATGTCCGCACATGCGTCATGTCGAAATCAGCGTAGTTTCCAAGTCCGCTGCTGAGTCGTTTGTGGCTTCGCGTTTTGGGGATATATCGGGGTGATGTGCCGTGCCATATTCTGCTGGTGCGGTGTTGGGAATTGTCGAGCGCGTTGGGGGTATTGTTGCTTGTGGAAATGTGCATCCAAGAGAAACGTTTTCGGGTTGACCTTGCAGCGTTGCTCGAGCCGGGGCCGCTTGTTGGTGCACTGCGGCTGTTTGACTTGGACTTGGATGTCATGGAGGTGAGGAGGGTCTTTGGGAAAGCCTTGACGACGAGGACGCGGACGGCTGGGAGTGATGCGCAGACGAAGCCGCAGGCGAGCTCGAGCTCAGTCCAGATCGTGACGCGGACGTAGTCCCAGGTGGGGTCGATGGAGTTCCCGAAGGAGAGGAGTGTATGTAAACGGACCATAGTGGTGACGCAGCCACTGCGGATATTAGATGCGCCAGGAGACTAAGATGGAGGAACTTACAAAGTACCGATGGAGAACATCAACGCTACTGCAACCTTGCGATAACGCTTCATGTTCAGCCTCCGAATGCATATAAGGGGGAGAACCACTAGCACTACGTCTTGTGCGATTGCAGAAGCTGAGTTCGCGTATGCCAGTGCGCTTATGTCCATACATTTCCCTTCGACGTCTTGGTTCCAGAATACCCGAATCGGGGTGCAGGAGAATATGGTGAGCAGAAAGATGACCAAAGTGTTGACGACGATCCAGGTCAAGATGGCGTAGCATACCATGCGGATGCGTGGCGATGGGAAGATCTGCAAGTAGAACATGCACAAGGAGACCTTGATGAGACCGAGAGCTACCGTGTATAGCGAGGAAGCGACGTAAACTGGCACACAGTCAGACTACTCGAGGACAGCCGGATCTCGGATCATGTGAGCTCACGTAGACGAAGGTTCTGTAGAAGTTGCCCGTGCTGAAGGTTCCAAAGGTGCTCGCCGAAACCGTTCCCTGCCACTATTATTTCGCGTTAGCGAGTACTCGCGCACGCATGGGATGTACCAGTCACATACTGATGAGAACGCAAGCAACTGGTGGTGTCGCCACGATCAAAGCAGCCATAAGGACCCAGTCGTCCATGGCTGTACGCTTCGCCAGTATCTTCCCGAAGATTCTTAAAGTGACGAAGAGAACGGCGATTGAATATGTCGCGATCGTGTAGATGTACATGTCGTTCGTCTTCGACCCGTCCGAAAATGCGCAGAGATCGGCTTGGACTTTGGAGGTATCTTCCAACAGTGAGTACTTAACGTATAGTCTTCATTTTAGGAGCTCTCGGCAGTAGATGACGTACCCAAACTTTCCGCCATTGTGCAATTTACAAGTAGACATGCTGCGCTCGTACGCTTGAGCTCCTCGTTTTTACATTGGCAATCGACATCCGAGAGCGCGCATCCACTAGCCGGCACCGTCAGGAACAGACATGTGAGCTGGAAGAATGTCAGCGGACGCCTCATTCTGCTAAGGAGATACAACTCACTCCACATGCGGGGAGGTCGTCAATCGTAAGTGCTCGTGACTCTAGAGTTGCTCCGCAAGCACCCAGGCCTGTGAACAACAAAAGCCACAGAAGGGCACCAAATACTACGCGAACGCCCATGGCAGGCTGCGAACTGGCTACACCGTGTAGGGAGGGCACGACACGTCTTGTACCTACATCGGTTGCCCCTGGATGAGAATCAGCAACTAAGCTTTCGTAAAAGCGGGTGTCTGTGGCACCGCGGCACGATGACGAACTCTATTTCAAGATGTGGTCCGGGATAAAAACTCCTCAGCCGAACCTAGTCGTTGTAGCGGGCGAACTAGATGGGATCGGAGATTTTGAATGGTGGATGCATGGCCTGGACTCGGGAACTTGGAGCTAGCCCGCCCGAGCATGACTAGCAAAGCTGGACGATCATCGTGGTGGGAAAATGGATGTGTGCTTGTTGGCGGCCAGGAGCTCGAAAGCAAACATGCGCGGCATTAGTCGTAGATAGTGCAACGGCTAGTCGCAACAGCTGCCTGAAACCGGGGATCGCGGCTATTAAGATTTGAAGGGCACACCACCACGAAACGGATGCAAACCTTCGTTTCCTACGTCACTCGATTTCCAGATCCTCGAACGGTGGGTACCTGCACTATGCCTAGCTCTTGCGCTCATCGTGGGGAGATGGTGCAACTCCTGTCGACCGGACACAGGACTTGGCTGTGAGAGAACAGTACGGAGGGAACCACACGTCGGCAGGTTGGCAGCCTGGAGGCTTTAGTGATGGCGCGATGAACTCCTCGATCTTCGAGGTCACCCAAAGCCTGAGCAGTGTTGGCAGGCATGATGGTGCTGAATGAGCCTCCATGGCATCATTGCTCCTGTTGCGAAAAATTCAAGTGCAGCTAATCAACGCTCGTAGGCAATTGATCGCTCGCCATTGCAAAGAATCAAAGATACTTTATGAAAGTGGGCCGTCTTGTGGAACCGCATTCCTGAACTTCCAATTACATCCCCTTCGAAGCCCAAACTCAACACCTCGAACTTAGACCAAGCGAAAGCAACACCGTTGGCTGTCGCTCCTCTATCCCAACCTACAGTTTCACCAGACGGCAAGCTAAGCTGCACGGAAAGTACCGCACCAGCCATGCAGCGGACTAACGTGCGCTAAACTTTCGACAAGCGGCAAGGAGACACGGCGACATGACCAAAGTCCTAGCGAACGTTCTGTCGTATCAAGAGAAAACATCGTCGAAGTAACGGGCCGCGAGTGTTTCATAGCGCGGTGATGCGATTCGGGTGCGAGAAGGTTGGCCGGATTGTATAGCAGACGGGGAGGTGGAGCTGTGAGATGAGCGGTGTTGATTAAAGGGTCGTTGACGAGAGGGGGAAAAGCGGTGCAGGTTTACGCGCCGCGAGGAGGAAGGCGCATCCACAGTACTATGACTTGGGTCAAACAAACATTGTGGTGGTCATTCGGGCACCCATCGGAAGTGCCCAGCATAGACAGTGACGACCAAGACACGCACATCACATTGCGTGAGCATCTTCAAAGTTCATTCGGGTCAAGACAAGATTCATACTCGGATCTCTATTCATCATGTTGCCTCACCCAAAACCCCCTCCACCTCCTTCACAGCATCATACCCCCAAAGCCACCCCTTAACCCGCGGATCGGACCACCGACTCGGATGTCCCTCTCCAACCTCACACACACCATTCAAGACCCCCTCCATCAACTTGTCCCTCGCAACCTGCTCCTCTCCATCCTTCATATGAAAGTCCCTCCTCTGCTTGAAAGTCTCCCTTGCAATCGCTTCACTCCGAGCCTTCCTCAACCGCTCGAACAGCTGCAACGCGCGTGGCAGATCTTCTTTGGAAGCTATGTGTTTTGCCGAGAGAAGAAGGCCTAGCACGGCACCGTCTTCGATGCTGCTGTTTGCACCCTGAGCGAGATAGGGTAGCATGGGGTGGCATGCGTCGCCGATGAGGACGAGATTGGACTGCGGGTTGATCCACGAGTGGAGCGGGCCGCGGTGCATGAGCTTCCACTTGTCGACTCTTTCGACTTCGTCAAGGAGTCGTGTTAATCTGTTCCTATGCATTAGCTTTGACGACCCGCAAGCAGACCCATGTCCATGTCAAGAGGAGAACTTACACAGGATCCCACCCCTCGAACAACTTCCTCATCTCATTCAGGTCCCCCTCCGTCCTCGAAACCCCCGCTTCGAGATCGTCCGGCACGAGTAGAACAACGTTGTACATGGTCCCGCCCCGCAGACTATACGCCACCACATGCGAGTCCGGACCAACCCAGAACCTTAACCCGGGCTCTTGCACCATCTTCTTCAACTCCTCGTCCTGCATCTGCTCCACGCGCAGCACAATGCGGTACGCTACATCGCCCGTGGGAAGCGGCGCGTCCTTCCGCCCAAGGAATATGGAACGGCAGGTTGACCCAAGACCGTCGGCGGCAACTACGAGGTCGACTTCGAAGATGGAACCGGATTCGCCTTCGGCTAGGACGAGCGCTTTGGAACTCCCGTCGGACGTCTGATGGTCGAAATTTATCGACTTCAATCTCGCCCCGAGCACAAGCTCCACACCCAACTCCCTCGCCCTCCCTGCCATCGCCTTCTGCAAATCCACACGATGCGCATCGGTAAACGGCGCACCATACTCCCTCTTACAATTCTCGGCAAACCCGTCTTCATGCGCTAATACCTTCCCCTTGTAATTGTGCACCGTGCAAGTCCGCGGTTCGCAGGGTCTGCTGATGTTTTCGTACACACCCCAGGATTGCAGCAGGCGGGTAGCATTGGGCGTGAGCTGCAGTCCGGCACCGACTTCAGCGAGTTCGCGCGCGGCTTCGAGGACGGTCACAGTGTGGCCTGAGAGGGCGCATTGGATTGCGGCGGCAAGGCCGGAGAGGCCTGCACCGGCTATGAGGATGGAGAGCTGTGGCGGCATTGAGGATGGCAGGGATACTTGTGTTACGCGGAGGCAAGCTTTCAACCTGTTATCTCTGGTCCGAAGAAGTCCAACGTCTCAAACAAGTACCGGAAGTGCTCGGCCCGCACCGAGTGGTGGAGCGGAAGAGTAGGCATTTTTGCAGAGGGCAGTGGGGTGGCGGGGAAGACACGTTGACGTCGTCGCAATATCACGGTAATGGAAGCTCGGGCCCATTCTTCCAGAACAGGCAATGAGCTCCATCCTTGTCAATCGTCAATCGCACTTGCACCAGATGCAAACAACGAACGACTTCGTTCGGAAAGCAATAAGAAAACATGATTCGTACCCAAAGGCCTCCAAACTAACTATCAGGACAACACCTGCGTTAAGGTATCTGGCAGACCGCCACCAACGCCGTCCTCTTTACGAGCATCGAGCTCAAGTGAAGCAGAAGTAACAAGTTCCCAAACTCCGAGAAATTCAACCGTACCCATATCTTCATTACCAAATCGTTCCCAATAGATCGACGCATATCAACTCTACCCAACGGCTACTTCTTCAATGCGGCGTCGTATAAGCTCACCAAAACACCAACGAGAGCACCAATCTGAACACCATGGTAGCCGCCTGGCACATTGTCGCGTACTTTTGAGACCGACTCGGCGGAAAACGGGCCCCAGCCGATATTCTGCGGAACATACTGGTTAGGCTGACCAGCCAGCTGCGCGTCCGCGGTGGTAGCGATGAAATAGGCGCTGTACGCGAGAATGGCCTTTGCGATGTTGAACGTGAACGGGTCGATTTGGTACTGGCGGTTGGACGACTTGTGGTGCGTGTTGGAGCGTAGGGTCAGGTTGAAGAAGTACGAGACGATGAGAGGCAGGACCCAGCTCGTCAAGGACCAGAGCGTCGCGGGTGCCCACCAGTCGCTCGTGAGAAGAAGCCACAAGTCTGGCAGTTCAACCTGGCGAGAGTTCACGTTCAGGGCAGACGGCGTGTCGAACGCGTACGTTGATTTGAGCGTATTGTACTGCAGTCCGGTGGCCTCAATGACCAGTATGAGGGTCTGGATGGCCGACACAGAGCTCACATTCTCGCGCAACCACTCCCGCGCAGCGTCGATTCTGGTCTGCTCCCAAATCTCGGTAGCCTTCGTCTTCGCGACCTGGAAGGACTGGTCGGCGTATTCGGCGAGCTGAGCGGGCGACGCGGGGAGATCAACGTCGGCGACGCGCTGAGACACGCGGGACACAACGCGGGGAGTGCGCGTCGCGACAGCAGAAGTGACCGATTTGATGGGCGTGCTGTCCTCGCTGGAGACACTGTCAACTTGGGCGCGTGACGCGTTGGGCAAAGATACTCACGAGTCCACGCGCTTGACCAGCGTACGCCGGCGCGTTTTGGTCGCAACAAGCGCATCAGACGCAGACGGTGACGAGCGCTCGCGCTTCACGGGCGATCCCGAGCGGCCGTAGAACTCGCTGAAGGCGGGTTGCTTCGCAAAGGTGCCTTCGTTGGCCTCGAGGCGCTCTTCGAGGGCGAGCACGAGATCATCTTTGAGCAGCTGGTCCGCACTGTTGATTCATCCCGTCAGACATCAGAATATCTGCACAACAACACGGAATGCTTACTCGGGGACACTGGCGCGTTGGGCTAGCTCGAGCAGCTCGCCTTTGCGCTTCTTCTGCAGCCAGGAATGGGACATTATGGATGGTCGGGAACGAGTCGCGGAGTGGTGGCGATCACGAATATGTGGATAGCAAATATATGCAAGTGGTGTGGGGAGGGAGTGCTGGGTGATGGGCTGTGTTGTAGGTTGCAAGCGCTCGGGACCAACGCGGCGGGCTGTATGGATATGTAAACAGAGCATGCACGTGACGGCATTGCGCTAGCCAGATGGGGGATTAGCCTAGCCCTGCTCTCTGAGACATGCCCAATTGGTTTTACCATTCTTCTACGTGAACTCAGTGCCGTTGATCGCTGTCTATACTAGTCACGAGGTGTCGCGGCGGTCGCTGAAGTCAGTAGCGTGACCGCGGCCCTTTGTCGGGGCGTCCAGGTCCCTGTGCGGCGCATCATCGGGCTGGTGCGGCTCTGCGACCGGTCTTGGCCAAAATTTTGGTCATCGCCTGCGCCAGTGCCAAAAGATCCCGTCACCACTCCCTCTGCGTCGCCATCCTGCCACGTCCTGCTTATCGCGCCTTTATTTTCCTTGTTGCATCCGGAAGCGCGTGCATCGTCTCTGCCTCTCTCATGGTGTTTGCCCGCGTGGCCAATCTGTTTAGCCCTGGAATTTCTGGCAACCTGGTCGACGATGGTAGGGGAGGCACACAGCATTCGATGGAGAGCCTCGAATCACTGCCGGTTAATAGAGCGGAGGCGGTAGTAGTGGAGGCGGAAGAATTGGAGGTTCCTCGGCCGCCGTATATCCATGTAGGACGATCCGAGAGAATGACCCCCCAAAAGAGCGTCAATTGACTGAATGCAGGCGATGCTGGCTGGTGGAATTGGTGGCACCGTGGGTGACATGCTGATGCACTCGCTGGACACGGTCAAGACGCGACAACAGGGCGATCCACACATGCCGCCGAAATACACCTCCATGGGCAACACATACTACACCATATATCGGCAGGAAGGCATAAGAAAAGGGCTGTATGGGGGTGTCAAGCCGGCGTTCTTGGGTTCTTTCTCCGGGACCGTGGCTTTCTTCGGCACCTACGAGTGGAGCAAGCGGTTGATGATTGACAACGGCATTGCGCCGTCGCTTGCCTACTTCACATCCGGTATGTTAAGATTTCACGGTTATACATAGGATGCTAACACCTCCAGGCCTCGTCGCCGATCTCGCCGCTGCACCCGTATACGTCCCATCGGAAGTCCTCAAAACGCGCCTCCAGCTCCAGGGCCGCTACAATAATCCCTACTTCAACTCGGGCTACAACTACCGCTCCACGATACACGCCGCGCGCACAATCGTTCGAACCGAGGGGTTCAGCGCACTTTTTCATGGCTATAAGGCGACCCTATGGCGGGATCTGCCATTCTCGGCGCTACAATTCGCATTTTACGAGGAGGAGCGAGGGCTTGCAAAGCAGTATATGGGCTCGAATAACATTGGCTTGCCGTTGGAAATTATAACGGCAGCGACCGCGGGAGGCATGGCCGGTGTGATAACGACACCACTCGATGTGGTCAAGACGCGCATCCAGACACAACACAACCCCGCGGTCTCTTCGTCTCCGAGCGCACCGAAAACGACGCTCTCGCCCTCGTCGACCGCGAAACACTCCACCTCCACTACCGCCGGGAAGACTGCTTCCACGCAAAACCGCCCCATATCCACTTCCTCACCCTCTACCACCCTTCGCGCGCACGGGGCCGTAACCCTCGACACATCATCCGTCATTCGCGGCTTGAGGATGATCTACAAGTCAGAAGGAATCTGGGGATGTTTTAGAGGAGTTGGGCCGCGTGGGGTGTGGACGTCGGTACAGTCGGGGACTATGCTGGTGCTTTACCAGACGCTGTTGAAGTGGTTTGACCAGCATCCTCTTGCGAAGTTGGAGGACATGTGATCTGTAGACATTGTATTATATGGTGTAGGTTGGGGTTGTGGATAGACATTTGGATGCATTGGTGGCGTTATTGTGTGAGCAGCAGTCATGCGCTCTGGTATATTATGTGTGTTGGAATACTATACTCTTTTGTCCAAGGGCTGCTGGGGCTTTTTGCGCGGAAACGACGTGATGTGGAGTGTCGAATGGGGTTGAAGTTCAAGAGGTGTTATGTAGGAACTCATTGCTCGGGAATTCGGCTGTGGTGGTGATGATCACCACTCACCCCTGTGCCACTTCCTCCCCTCACCACAACGTTGCGTGAGAAGCACATGACCATCCCGTCTCCCGCCCGTGTGCAAGAGTATATAAAGCCCCGCCTTCGTCTCTGGCTTTCTTTCTTTTCCTCACACACATCTGTCTCCGACGGCGCACTAAAACCGTCCGTGATGAGTCCCCATGTCTCGGCGCGCTGGTCTTCAACAACGCCACGAGAAAGTTCATGTCTTTTCCTTTGGCTTCTTTTCGGCATGGAAGTAGCATGGCCGATGTTGGGAGTCTAGGTCGCGGTCTCAAAAGCTCGAACAGGGATACCTTGTGGGTGTTTCGTCGGCGCTGCCCTGGCCAAATCGTATCGAACCCCGCTGTATGCGGTCGTTTCTCGTCGGATCACAAAATCAACAGTCCGCCCTCGCATGTGCGTCGGTCCGTTCTGCTCCCCTAATACGCTTCACCTTATTTCTATGTTCGTCTTCGTTTTGCGATCCATAAGTCATGTACTGCTGCTCCATAGGAGTCTGCGCGTCTGCCGTTGCGAAAGGAATATGGTTCGCGAATGTCGAGGTATCGACCTCTGGCCCGCCAAGGATGGGTCGGATGCCTCATCCTCACTAGCTTATATAGCTCCTGCTGCGGCTTATCCGCAGCTCTTCAATCAACTACTACCATACCATAACAGCGAACGCCTGCCTTCGAAAACGACAACACGATACCTCATACGAGCGCCTCCCTCCTGCGACTCGAATCTTGCACATGGAATCTTGAGGGAGTCTTGTGCGTCGCGCGTCTCGGAATAACATGGAGGGAAAAGTTATGGGCGGAGCTGGTCCCGTTCTTCGAAAGATTACAAAAGAGATTTGATGTTGTCGGCCCTCCGGTCCAGAAGAGATGTCTGTTGACCTCGTATGGAAGTTGGCCCTTTGTCGTGTTTAGATTGTCGCAGTGAAGTCACATGTGGGCGGAGTCGGCCTTCTGCTGAATCACACAATGATACAAGATGGACTGGCATGCTGGGTTTCTCCCGGCCCACCAAATCCACCATTGATAAGCTCAATGGGAGCTTGTGCTTTGCGTTGCTTCCTAAAAATTAGAAAGAGCAGTACTCATATGGAGAGAACTCTTGCTCGTTTTCAAAGCTGCACTGTTCAGTTTCATGCTCCCCTTTGTCCGGTCCGCGTTCCAAAAGCCTACTCTCATCGACCAATGGAAAATTGGTCTTTCACATCTGCTAAAGTTGTAACCGGCACGACACCATGTGGGCGGAGTTGGTCAGATTTTCCTTCCGTTCACCAACGCAGCAGAAGACTCCTTAAAATTTCCTCTTTTCCGCATTTCCAAAATTGCAGATGCCCAAACGCAATGGGATCTTGTCCCTTGGTTTCTTCAACGAGTACGCAAAACTAGTTGATACCCTAAGCACAGGCGGAGCGGCCCTCCTTTCGAATACCCGATCGAAACAATCACGCTCTCCTTGCCGCGCTTCCAGAATTCACAATCAACCTCCTGTATGTGGACCTTGCTGCTCGTCTTTCTCGAAGTATGACGCAAGCTACACCATGTAGGATGAGCTGTTAGACTTCTGTTACAAAGCTTTGACTACGACACTCATGGTCTCTTTCTCCTCTTTCGAATTCAAACATGCTCAGAGGCGTATGTGGACCTTGCTTCCTCCTTCCCTCGAGATTGCGAAGACCCGCAACCCATGTCCGGAGCCGGCACCCGTCTTTCAATCTAGCGCCCACAGTTTCAGACTCCCGTCTTCAATCCTCGTTTTCGAAGACCAGGAAACCCGCTTCCATGGACCTCATTTCCACGTCTCGCCGCAAATTCCCAAAACCGCGCTCCAGTGGCTGTAGCTGGCGGGCTTTTTCTCCAAAACCTCCAGCCTGAAGTGTTCATAGTCTCGTCTTTCTGCTCGTCCTCGGAGTAGTCGAAGCTCGATTACCGGATTTGTCTTCTCGCCTTGTTCCAAAAGATAGAGGATAAAGAGATTATGGGGGTGGAGCTGGTCTCGTTTGAAAACATGGGTCAAGGCTGCGATATGCTGCACCTCCTCATAATGTCGCTTTCCAAAAGCTCAAATAACCATCATGTACGAATCCTTCCATTCGGCAAATCCTTCGTGGATCTCCCCGATGGCTGCTTTTCCAAGACGACTCCTCCACTTCTACCAGATCTGGTCTAGGTTCCATCATGAAAGGTTCTTGCAGATACTGCATCCTCAGACGCCGGTCGATCCACAGACGACGCCACATTCTTCGACTCTACACCTTCATCTCCGGACCCATCGGTCGTTAGCAGCTTCGTGTTGAAGAGTCTCGCAACGTAGAACACCTTAGTCTTACCCACCACGTTCTACCCTCCACTTCCAAACCCTTCTCAGGGTCCCTACTCTCCCCTGCCATACCTAATTCATACCCTCTCTTCCGCTGCATTCAATCGCTTGGCTACTACCACATGTCCAGCCTGCGCTTCAGCTGCTGCTACAACTCCTATTCCGGCGACCTACTCCGCTAACACAGCCACTTCGCCGCTAGAGGCCAAGACTGGGACGACAATTTCTTGCTAGACATTGTGGGTTGAGGCCACTGAGCGACAGGCACGAAGAAGGCGTACATGATTAAGGGCGAGGATGTTCATGCGGTCTTGCTCAAGAAGCGTGCTGCCGATAAGGCAGCCTTGCTCTCAGATAAGCTGAGTGAGAAGAAGGTGAGAGAGGTTAGGACTTTCTTTATTGAGTGGGCTGCGATTTGAGGTTTCGCGCTGTTGTGTCTGGCTGGCGCTGGTTAGTGAGTTACGATAGAAATACGATTGGGAGGTACGATACCCGAATGTATACTTTGACCGATTTACTCCCTTCTCCGCGTCCGATCTAGCGTTCCTCTTTCTGCTGAACCAGCCTCCCAAACTAAGAAGTCATTACCGGGACGTATTCCTCCCACGTAGTCGTTTGCTGTTCCCACTCTAGAACCGGCGACAATTTCTCGACCCTAACCAATTGCGAGTCTTCCCTGAAGTGGCGCAGCTGCCCGATTATCAAATTCCCACTTCAGCTGCAACCATGCTCCATAGTCCGGCCTACAGCGCCACGAGAGATGTCATTTTGCAATCCAGGCTATGCGTTGGAAAGTCGCGGTCATTTCGGTGAACTTTTCAAAGGCGAGATGTATTTGTTGACACTATGTAGTAAGGTACCTGCTCATCGAGGGGGCATATCTCTTCACATCGATTATGTGTGTTTATAGTCCCTGAACGCTTCGCCGCCGAGCTCTCGAAGTCGGCACAAATTCGAAACACAAACAGTCACCCTACAGTGCAACTAAGCCTAAAGCTCGACAATCTAACCCCTATACAGAAACCCTGTTAGTTCCTTCGTATGTAGTGTGAGGTATTTGTTCAGTACCTCTCAGCCCTTCATGTTCCACGCGACTGTCACACTACTCAAGCCTCGGTCTCGGACCGTTCGCCCGATGCTCCGAATGCAGAGGCAGTATATCTGTTCCACGCGTCTGAGTTCCTGGCCTTAGTTACATGAAGAAGCCTATTGGAACTTACTTGGATCTCGGTTCTGGTGGAGACGATTGTGCATTGCGTGTAGCATCCAAATTGTTGGGGGCAAGGTCGCAATGAGTGTGACGAAGGCGATGATACTTTCGGTGCTTAGAGACATTGCAGAGACTGATATGTGCTGATAATGTGTGGGTGCGACGGTAAGTCGGGTCAGACCAGTTTATAAAAATCATGGCTAGACATCGAGAAGAAACCGTATCGCCATTCCAGTTCCAGCAGTCATGAGTGATACCGACAGAAAATCAGATTTTAGCAACAGCCAATCTTCTTTAACGTTGGCATGAAACGGAAGGAAGATTATGGAAGCAGCCATTCCAAAGTCGTGTCTCGTGAAGGCTGTGCTTGACTGCCTGGCCGTGGTACAAGATTTTGGTATTGACCAATAAACATAGGACTGATCATTTGCATGCGCGGTGGGAAACGCCAACCAAGAGGAGTGGCTGAGTTGTATCCCTGTACCGTATATGCATGCAGATATTGGGCTCGACCAATCACATGCAGCTGGCTGAGCTAGGCCGTGACACGACAACGAGTCTCAGCTTCTCTTAATTACTCAGACGCCTGCTGCACTCGTTGCGAACTTTCAACATTGCCGTACACAAAACGTGCAGGCGGACTCACTAGCGATCGCCCGCTGCAGTTTCTCGTTCAATTCCAACGCCGACCAACACCACCCCTTTGCGCGAGGACAGATACGCAAGGCTCTCAACCTCGTATACTCAACGACTAGATACGACCCACCAAAACGGCGACAGGATATGTCCAAAAGGAAATCTGAAGATGATGAGTGGAAACACAAGGCGAAAGATATTTGGCATTTGTATATTGTCAAGAATCATTCGCTCGACAGGGTAATGGAAGCAATGAACCTACAAGGCTTCAGGAGAACGTACGTGCCACTAGTTTTAGCCATCTAATCATTCAATGACATTTGAGTAGTAGAGCACAATACGAAGAATTCTTCAGAACATCGAACATCTCCAAGAACGTCAAGGCCAAGGAATGGAAACACGTCGGACGGAAAGTAGCAAAACGCGACGCCCAGCAAAAGGAATCCGTCGTCCGAGTACGCGGAATGGAATTATCTGCTAGGAGAGTCCGTAAAGAGATAAAGAGGTACGAACCGACAGCGTTCGATCGATATTTCGGTATGCCGCACGCAAGCTTCAGATGTCATATGCTGTGCACGACGATAGCTGATTATAGTTCAGTTGAACGATCGCCTACACCAGATGGTATCGTGATATTGACACCGGTGTCGTCTCCATCTCCACAGGCGATGGTACCTTTTCAAGAGCAGACATTATGCGCAGTCAACAGAACAATTGAAGCTGTTCCACTTCTGAGCGAGGAGAGAACGCCGTGGCATCAATTCATTGACTTTGCCCACCAAGAGAGCTTTTTAAGAAGAGCCTGTCTGTCATTCAACCGCCACCGAGTCGAAGGTTGTAGTACCACCAGCCTCCTGGGGATCACTGCGACGATTCCAAGAGAAGACGCAATCAGGAGCCAACAACTGCTTAGCATCCCAACATTTAACGGACCCATCATCGGCAGCCTCTTCAACTACAAATATCATGTACATCCGGTTCACTTCGATTCACGTCCTTACTTACCGCCACATGTCGATACGATTATAAAGTTTGATATTAGTGGCCGCAATACCTACTTGGAGTTATTGAAACACATTATCCTTGTCGTCTCCAACAACCTCGATGAGGACCTGGTCGACGAGCTCGTCGTTATACTTGCAAATGATGCACACGCACAAAATCTCTTCGCTCGTCTCATCGGCCATGATTTGACAAGTCTGAAGGTCTGCACCGAGCGATTCTGGTTTCCTGCGATTCGATACGGGGACCGCGCCATCGTACAGATCCTTATCGACGCGGGCGTCGACCTTAATATCCGTGGCAGAAGCGAGTCTCACATGTTCCCATTCGAAGAGCCTAGAAGGATCTCTCTTCCAGCCATCACTGCTCTTCAGAGTGCCATCGAGAATGGATACGACGAAATCACCGATTTACTCCTCGTACACAATGCAAACGATTGGCACGCAAAGATACTACACTCCAGCACAGTTAATGCAAGTGGACTCATCACTAATCACTTTAAAATCTGTACTCTTATCGATCTTGCTGTGATAATGGAAAATCCTGAGTTGCTCAAAAAGCTGCTCGACTCCGAGTTGCGTGTACTGGGGTATCATCAATCAGCTTCGCACTACACGATACGCCTCGCGATCACGCTTAAGCGCCTCGATCTAGCCACAATGATCTCAGATAGCCGCCCGGGGCTGTGGGATCCTTCCAAGCATCTAGCTCCTTTACGGGTACCATCCTTGCGGCCACCGTCCACGCCGCTCGATACAGCTGAAGTCTTTCGGTGGTCTGATATAGATCATAAACCAGCAACCGATGCCGCAAATAAAGCAAGCTTACTGTCCCTGGTCATGGACATCAAACGGAGAGGATTCGGGAAGGCAATGAAACCTCGACATCTAGCGGCGGCTCAAGAGCGTACTGTCAGAGATCTGGCAAAATTACCATCATACCTTCCGGCTCTACATGTAGCTATTTGGGGCTTCGACACACAGTTCATGGCTCTGCTATTGGCACATGGTGCTGATCCTAACCAGTTCTGCGGAGCGTATCCGATACAGCTAGCTGTGGCCACATCTAAGTCACTAGAGATGGTGAACATTCTCATTGGATATCACTGTCAGATGGACGCTGTCAGGTCGGGTGGTTTTCCCACGCCATATCTGGACGATGTGCTATTACCAAACCCGGAACAGCTAGCTATCTGCTATGCCTGGGTCAACCGTAAATTTGACACCGTTCGATGTCTGTTAACAGCCGGAGCAAGGTTCCCTGAGCACGATCAAGCCATGATTCGCCATGATCCTTATCTCAAACCCTTCATCACAGGTGCCGTACCCGATCACAAAGGAGAAGCAGAGATAGATTGGCATGACTACTTCGACCCTTGGATAGGCGCAATCAGATTCAATAGCATTGCTGGGCTGTGCCAGATCATAGAACTTGAAGACGAGTACATCGGTCACGGCATGTCCACCGCTCACCTCGCAAGATGTATCTTGATACACGGGACCTCTGACACACTGGAATTCATCATGAATTGCGACCTATTAGGGTCAGATGAAATACTGGATCCTTTGATCCTGTCTGCACTTACTTACGCTGGGGATGAGGCCATGGCGAAGAAAGTCACAAAGACACTTATCAAAAAAGTTGGCCGCACCACGTTCGTTCAAATATATGGAACCAGAGCGTTGTTTTTGGCAGTGATTACAGCTCACAAACCCCTCATACGGTTTTTTCTCGAGAGCGGAGTGAGTCCTTTTGCGCAAGGGTTGGACTTTCCCGACGCCGATTTATGGAGGATGGATTGTTGGCGTCGTCTTGAGAGCTACACTTTTATTCTCAATCCATATGAAGACGATATGTTAGGCCCGAAATCCAACCTACCGACCGAAATTGTGCTTCAAGTCTGGTGTTCAACTCCTTTCCAGGCAGCTTGCGTATACAAGAAGGATGATGTAATCAAGACTTTCCTGGCGTGGGATTCAGTAGTCGAGGACTGCGACTTTGAAGATGTGCGCAAAAATCAGCTGAGTGCTGCATACCTTACTGCAGTATGTTCAGGATATACGGAGCTCGAAAATCTGATTGCAGAACATGGAATCAATATGGATTTCGTTAAATCGACAATGGACGCTTCCAGTGTGGCGACCCACTACCGCCTTGGTCTCCAATCTGCCATGAGAGACGGAAATATTCAGCTTGCAAAGCGACTTCTTGACCTTGGAGCCGATGGAAACACGCCAGTCATCGAAACAGGGTACGGATGGTGGCACACACCGCTACAATATGCAGCTGAGAACGACAGATCCGAAGATTTTGTCAAGATATTGTTGAAACGAGGTGCCGACCCGAACGCGCCGGCCTGGAAATACGGTATGACAGCACTCCAGTACGCTGCATCGCGTGGAAATTTTGAGAACGTGCAGCTTCTCATAAAGGCCGGTGGTGACATCAATGCACCTGCCAGCGAAGGTGGCTATACGGCACTCCAGGCTGCGGCGAATCACGGCCGCTTAGACATGACGATCTATCTACTCGAGAAAGGTGCAGAAGTCAAAGGGCGTAGAAACGATAATTACCTGAAAAGTGTAAGAGGAGCATGGGCGGCCGGCAATCATACTTTAGCTAAGGCGATTCAAAATTGGAAGAAGGAACATTACGGCGAGGAGGACTGTGAGCCTATTGAAACGATTGTGGCTTCGCGCCCCCGCTGGGACGAGTTATGGAAGTCTATGAAGCGTCGCAACCATAAACCCTTTGCGGACAAAAGCAACAATGCAAGCAGCACCGATTTCGTGCCAAGCGACAGCGACAGCGACAGCGACTCCGACTTCGACTCCGACTTCGACTCCGACTTCGACAGTGAAGCCGACGACGATGTATACGTTGAAACCATCTGGCCTGCACATTAGGTCACGCTTTCTTTAGGATGTAGTCATGTAATATTTAGCTGTTTCAAGAAAATGAATAGACTGATCTTGAACGTGTCTTCTACATCAGCGCCTTGCGAGCTACTGCCAACATCTCTGCTGGAGCCTACGACCTGGGTTGATATCAAGGATCGAGGCAATTGCTCTGCCACGCGCTCTTCATCGCCGAGGAGCAACATGTACACGTGGGCCTTTCGTACCACGTGGATCTGGTCAGCGGCAATCGGTCAAGCGATGTGGTGGACGGGGGCTGTGTGGACTAAATGTTTCGTACGTGCTCCGAAAGGTGTTGGGGGATGTAAAATAATCAATGTAGCGCGTGTGGTTGAGCATACCATATGTAAGATTGAGCATGACTTTATCACTAGTGGGGGACCTGGTGCATGCGGAGAGACTTTGAGGACGGGGAATTGAGAGAGCATGGTTTGGTGTGATGGGTTCTGGTTGAACGGAGCCGACGATAAGACTTTGACTGCAGGAGTTAAAGAGTTGGACCGTATGTGATTTCAACCTTCCCGAGGTCCTGAAAACACTGGGCTAGTCATGGTGATGACCAAGTTATCGCTGGCTGAACGTGTTGGAGGAAAGATCAAGCTTCGGTGAGACGTAGGAGACCTGAAAGCGCTCAGCTAGGAAATGCTGCTATCTTGTTGTGAAACAGTACGGCGTATGCACACGGCGATATTATCCTCCTTGGGATGTGAGAGAGGGAAAGACCCCTCGACGCTCAGACCGCAGTAAAATACTCGGGCCGTGACAATATCTTGACCCGGCGACAATCTCCAAGCGACGCGAACTAAACATACTGCATTGAAGCTGTGTCCAGCAGCCAGCATTGCTGCGCCCAAACCGTCGACACACGAATCGCCACACGTCTGCGTCGATCGAACCCACCCGTCCCCGCACCCGATCCAACGGGATCTAGAACAACCGATTTCGCTGCTCAGGGGTGGGTGGTACATTAGGGCAAAACCATCGACTACCCGCTTCTCGCACTGGAGCATGGCATGCCGGAGCCATTGTCTGGCGATGATGCTGGTCCGCTGACGAAAGCAATTGAGTGGTGTGGGGCGAATGGCCAGTTTCGGGCAATGCTCAGCGAGGTGCTGCAGCATGTTGGTATTGATGCGTGTATCGTAAATGGCGACTGTCCGGATCACGATGCTGTTGCGCGTCATGCTGAGCGGGCGACGGAGCATCGGAGGCATGTCATTAGGACGCGATATAGGCCGTAGATAGGTGGTGAGGAGATGGGGATGGCGCTTGGAGCGTACTGCTCAAGATTTGACATTTGAGTGTCCATTTGAGTGTCGCATTTGTGGATGGGAAAGCTAGTATCTGCGTTTGCGCGCATGAGATTTCCACGTGTGGCCAACGAATTAGAGCAAACTAGTTATAAAGCTACCTCTGAAAGCCCATCACTATCTTGAGTTCAATGGTTAGTCTCGTGTCGTATGCCATTCAGAATATTTTCCAGCATGACCCGAAGGCGCGATAACGCCCCGTACAAAGCGGCTCAGTCAGCTGCCCTGGTTTTGTATTCTTGCATCGTATACATCCGATGGTAAGGCCAATTCGCCTAGGTAGTCGGTCACTGTTGCTTTATCAGTCACTCCCTGTTCTTTCCCATTTGTTGCTCAAGAGACGGTCCTAGCGATACCCATCACCCCCTACGACGTTCAGTGAAGCACACCGCGGCGGACGAACGACGGACCCTAGCGCGATCCCAAGTATAATGCACACAGAGAGTCATATATAAAAGACGCTCCAGCCCCGGACAGCGGCTGCCACAGCCCCAATCTCTCGACACACCTTGCTGATTCCAAGTGAGTTTCTGGAGAGAGACAAATTGCTTTTCGCTCTGACGCCAGTTGTGGGTGATCAGTCATGGCCGATCGACGTACGCACCCGCATGGTACCGGTAGAGGGCGGATCTCTATCGGCTTCGACAGGGACTGGACTTCGGAGGATACTGGGCGTCGCGATCAGGGTGCGAGCCGACAAATTGAAGGTGCCCCTGGGGCAGGTCGCGCAGGTACGGATTGCCAAATACATCGTTCTCCTAGCAGTCGCAAGGATATCAGATTCTTGCAGACCACCATGGAATCAGCGTCGTCCAACCCACTGACGCGTATCAGGCTATGTTTCCCACCGCAGCTTCCCCAACACCACGGCCGGTTCCAACGCACGCTCCCAACGACCCCAGGCCCAACCAGTCCGACTCCTAGGACTGAGCGGCCTGCCCATCGATCTGGAAGCAGCCCGGAGCTATGAGGACTGGTACGATACTCTCCACCCGCAACATCGTCGCGAGGTTGGTTTCTGGAGGCCGGAGATGGAGCGAGATAGTCCGCTTCCATCTACACCGGCTTCGGTGTACAGGTACCAGCACTTCGTCTCGCATCCCAGGATCATTGGAATAGAGGAGCCGATCCTGCGACCGTCTCGTCGCGTAGTCGAGGGGATATCGCCGGAAGACCGCCACGACCTTATCCATGGTCTCCAGGAAGAGTTTCGCAAGCTCAAACTTGCCCCTGGATCGGGCGGCCAGGCTCCCCCAGTGCCCAACGAGACGGTCCAGCGTCTCCGCGACGTCGACGTAGCTCTCCAGCAACTAAACGCCGAGCACGACCGGAAAATATTGCCCCTCGTGCAGCCGACCTTCGAGACCCCGATAACAAAGAAATTCGAACAGGGTCGCCATTTGAGCCCCTACGCCGGATCAGCACCCGCTCGCAACGATCCCAGCTACCTCGGCCAACCATTTGCTCAGTACCGACCTCCGCCCCCTCAGCTTCAATACAATGTACCCGAGCATCCTTCAATCCAGCATGTAATGGATATGCTGCAAAGCACCGCCCTAGTAGTCAACCCCAACGCCTCCAACCGCTCTATCGGGTCCCCCACAAACGCAAACGAAGACCCCCCATACGAAAATGAAGACCCCATCCCCCGCGCAACCCCAATCCACTTCTCGCACTTCTCAAACCCGGATCAAGGTCTCACGCCCTCATCGACCTACTTCAGCAGCCGCTTTCTCGCGCCAGTGCGCCACGAGCATGGCCCACAAGGCCTGGGACCGTACTACGCCCACCGCTCGGAAACACTAGCCTATGGCGTCGCTTCTGAAGCTGGCGATGGTCCGCTTTGGCTGGGTAGAGACGAGGTGCGCGCGGCGAGGCACCCTTGGCCTGCTCTTCCTCCGGCTCCGGAGGTGATGCCCCGGGCGAGACGGGCGCGCGCAACGGACCGCACGAATTATACACGGCGACGGGCGCCGAATAAGAAGCCTAGGGTGGATGCGAATGCGGACGCGGATAACTCACAGACGGCACCGGTGGCTAGGGGTGGGTCGGGTAGGGGTAGACGTGGAAGTACCGGTAGGCCGAGGGGGAGGCCGAGGGGGTCGCGGTCGCAGCGGTAGGTTGGGGGCTGATGCCGTGGTGTGGTGGTGCTCGCTCGCGTTCACTAACTGTAAGGGGTTATTGGTCAAGTGGTGCTGGCCATGGCACACAAGGAGCTGTGTAGATCGCGAGATTCCTGCCGAAGCCTCGATGCGAGGGTATTGCGGTTGCTGACTGCTGGGCGTTGAGCACGCTGGAAGGATTTTAGGAACCGCTTCAATGAGGTCGTTTCCATGTTCAATCGTGATAGAAAGCCCCATCGTTGTCAGAGCTCAACTGAAGACCCGCAGTAGTAACACAACACACATCCATGTCAACACACTCGTGAACAACCCCAAAAGTGAAGTCCCACAGACGTCCTCCACCAGCGTAGCTCTCATCACGCCAACCCCAACATTACCCCACAGGCGTCATCTGCCCATCCCCGAAGCACCACCAAGCTCCACCCCGCCAGCCAAGCAGCAACAAACTCCACTTCGCGTGGCTTGCCAAGCACCCTTCGCATATCTTCTTCCCTCTTCAACGTATCGTAAGCATGCGCCCCGAATGCCAACCTTCCCGCCGCGCCGCTTGTCCCCGGATCTGCCAACGGGAATCCGCATCGAGGAGGTGGTAAGTCGCGAGAACCTCGGGAGGGTCCCCGCGTGCGCTTGCCCCGCGTTCGCAAGATGGCCCGACGGCGGGAGTGGAGTATAAATTGTGGGATGCTGACGCGATGAGAGGGTCTGTTACCTTGTTCGTTGAGTTCTCGGCTCGCTGGGTTGAAAGTCGACACTGTTGAGGTTGGTTCTTGAGTCTACGCGATCTTTTCTCTCGTCGTCTTCGTACGACTTCACAAAACAAGTTTGCAAGGAGTCTTGCTGTAGGGACGTCAGTATGGGTTGGAACACGCACGCGTCCGGGACGCTGGACCCGCCAGAAGTCCGCAACTGGCGCATCCACATGATCGCCCTAGTAGCCTCCATGAGTGCTCTCGCAAGTACGCAGATTCCCATCCATATCGCTTTCCAGAAACTGACGCCCTCCAGTGGGTTACGACACCGCCGTGATCGGCGGCACCATGGCCCTAACCTCCTTCATTCGCGACTTCGGTTGGGAAGGCGTATCGAAAACCACCCGGGACAACATCCAAGCCAACATCGTGTCCACCTTCCAAGCCGGCTGTTTCTTCGGCGCCCTCATTACCTTCCCGCTCGCTGAGAAGTTTGGTCGCCGGAGAGTTGTGATGGCGGCTGGCACCGTCTTCCTCTGCGGCGGCACGCTCATGACTGCTGCGCAGGGAGATCTCAATCTCATTTACGCCGGACGCGCCATCGCGGGTCTCGGTATTGGCGCATGCTCCCTCGTCGTCCCCGTGTATATTGCCGAAGTGGCACCACCGTCTATCCGTGGCCGTCTCATTGGCATCTTCGAGATTGCATCTCAGGGTGGCGGCATGTTGGGCTTCTGGATCAACTATGCGACCGATCAGACGATCAATGTGGAAAAGAAGGCGCAGTGGATTGTGCCGCTTGCGCTGCAGTTGTTCCCAGGCGTCATGCTGGTGCTGGGCATGCTGTGGTGTCCCGAGAGCCCGCGATGGTTGGCAAGAGGAGATGATTTCGACGGCGCGGAAAAGATCCTGTGTATGGTGAGGGGATTGCCAGGGACGGACCCGTACATCCGCCGTGAAATGGGCGAGATCCGCGCGCAGGTCGAGGAGCGGAGTACAAATCACATGAGCAAGTCGGCGCAGTTCAAGAAGCTGTTCCAGAAGGGAACACGGAATCGGATGGGCATCGGGCTGGCTCTCATGTTCTTGCAGTCATTTACAGGCGTACGTCTCTCACCCTCCCTTAGCAAACCGGCACTAGACTGATATTCTACCCAGGTCAACATCATAACCTACTACGCACCCCGTATCTTCGAAACCCTCGGCATCTCAGGCACATCCCTCAAGCTCTTCAGCACCGGCTTCTACGGCATCGCGAAAACCCTCGGCATGATCACCTTCACCGTCGTCATCATCGAAAAGGTCGGTCGGCGCAAGGGTCTCATCTGGGGTGCCGCCTTGGGCTGCATCCCCATGTGGTACATTGGCGGCTACGTGATGATGGCCGACCCTGCTGGTGCCGCAGCCCGTGGCGACATATCACGAGACGCCTGGGGTTACCTCGCTATGGTATGCGTATACGTCAACGGATTCATCATCTGCGCCACGTGGCAGGGTATAACCTGGACATATGCCTCAGAGATCTTCCCGCTGGACATCCGCATGCTGTGCGTGTCGCTCACGACGGCGGATACATGGCTCGGATCCTTCATCATTGCGCGGAGTACGCCGTATATGATCAGTGATCTCGGGTACGGCGCGTACTTCTTCTTTGCATCGATCCTGCTTTGTATGGGTATATGGGCGTTCCTGTTCGTGCCAGAGACCAAGGGTGTCACGCTGGAGGAGATGGATGCCTTGTTCATGAAGCCGATGCATCAAGCTGTGTGGGCGCAGATCAGGGGAAAGCCGATTCTACCTACGGGTGAGGCCGAAGGGGTGGGGAGGAAAGGGTCCGAGGACAGTGTCATGAGGGAAAAGGACATAGGAGCTGAGAGGACGGAAGTCATGTCTGATGCGAAGAAGACTAGGTACCATTGATAGTTTCGCGTGGAGGTTGCGACTGTGTGTACCGGTCGGCGACGGCTGTGTGGTCGATGGAGGGAACTTTGTTAGACACCCACGCGAGGTTGAATAGAATCCACATATTGTAGAAGAATCCAGCACCTATGCATCTACATCCATTGTCGGAGTACCACAGTGTAGGAAGGTTAGCCCGCTACATGCGAGGTAGCTTGCAATCCGACTCCGCGCGAACCAATCAAGGTTCGTTCTCCGCCTCCCCGTTGAATATGTTTCGATAGGTTTGGTGCTCGCGTAGATTGATGCTGCTTTACATCTGACGAACAAGGCGGAGAACATGATGGTGAGATTCGTGAGAGTGGTATTGCTGACGTATGAACCATCGGTGCGCGAAAGTTGTCTTCAGCCAGCCAGCCACCCTCAAACTTCCGCCCCGCCCCGCCCCGCCCGCTCACTTCCCCTCCCCAACCCACCATACCCATATTGATGCTGAAGCGGTGAGCGTGATGGTGACAGTCGTGAGGGTGATCTTGCTGACGCGCAGACAAGGATTGATGTCGTCACCCGCTTCGTTTGAGAGAATTTCGGCTGATCTCGTGAACGCCCAGTGCACCCTTAAGATCATCATTATAGTAGTCTATCCGCTCGATACAGCAGAGACACCTTATGTCTTGGCCGGGGGTTGGATCTCGAAACCGCTCCAAGTGACGAGTTTCGACTACTCAAATGAGCGTGATAGTCCGCAGCGAGACGTCTTCATCCAAAAGCGGTCCTCTCAACTGGGGCTCCGAGGAAATCCGACTAGCAATCTCTTCCCTGGTCTCCAGACGACCGGATTTAGTGTATCCTCTCCTGCGATATATCTGTCTCTCCTCATCCACACACTGCAAGATGAGCCAATTGTGATCGTAAACCTGAAGACAGTAAGCCGGGTTCATGAAACCAAGCTCACGCGTCCTCTCTCTGTTATGGTCCAGATATGGAGACCGAGTTTTGCCGTCGAAATAGAGCTCTAATAGATCATCGGTTGAGCCTTCACCGTAGGTAACATATAGCGACGTCGCTCGGAAGACATTTCCATGGAGAATGATAGTGCCGGCGCTAACGTGACCATATGGGTTAAGTCCGACAGGTTTGCAGTCGGCGGAGATGATGTGGATTTTTGATTCGAACCATGATGTTTCGATAAGAACCTTTTCTCCGTTACCGGACACATGGAGCCATTTAAGATCGTGCAAGACCGGCCCTTGCACACCACACCACGACCACGAAGGGTATTGGATGGGAGGGTTTACGGATGTATGCGATTCCACATACCAGCAAAGCCAGTATGGCAGGCAATTCTTCCAGAGGCCAGCAAGATAGTTGCCTAGTAGCCCCTTATCCACTTGGGCAACGACACCAGAAAGTGCGGGTAGTCGATCTGTTGGCTTAGTTAAGGCGAGCTTGGAATATTCTCGGGCAAGCCTCTTCCAACCTTCCATCATCTCGTAGACCGATGAGGTCTGACCCCTTTTCATGGACCGGTAGATCTCACTGACTGTGTCTCGTTTCTTAAACGCGGCTAGCTCCGACGGAAGACAATCTAGAGGTATTTGGTCCATGCACTCGCATGTCGAATGCTCACGACATTCCCACATGATCTCATTTCGCGTAAAGTGAATCACTCGAGCCGCCATTAGCCGCTCTTGGAATACCCAGGCTCTTTTTTGGAGTGGCGACAAAACCTCATCGCTAGAAATATTGACGCCGAGCGGCAAAATCTCACAGTCAAGGTGGTGCCATGGCCTTCTGGCGAATAGCTCGGTGGAAGTGCCTTCGATATCAACTGTAGCAATATGGTGGCTCTGAAACTCCTGGTGGTAGTAGCAGCCTCCGCTTGTAGTCTCGGAAGCACTTGCTGCAATGGTGAAGAAGGCATTCTAAGCGTTGGGGTACGTAATCAGTGCGTGTCTCACATGACCTTCGTATCGGGATGTTACGTACTGAGTAGACGTCTCCCATCTTAGCGGGTTCGATGTTCCAGTCTTCCAACGAATCCTGGATGATGCATAACGAATCTATCCAGATGAAGTCGATGGCTATACGATGGCAAAAGTCAATTGCGTCCACAAAAGTTTTGGGCAGCCGCGTCCTCGAGATTCCATTCGTGTGCGCATGATATGTTGCGGAGGTTGTGCGTAGATTTTCGTCTTGCCCCCAACAATAACTAAGTGCCGCGTATCGCCCGGAAGCATTCCCAGTCTCCCGCAAGCGCACAACTGCTGGGTGTCTTAAGTCAATGAGTCGGGTCGGTAGTGGTCGGTCTTGTTCGCCGCCACACAGCGAATGGCTTCGTACACACGAGTGTATCTGCTTTTGAACAAAGGCCAGTGCCAACTGTGAGCCGGTGTAACCGGATGGCATTCTTCTAATGCCTATATTCTTTAGTGCCGTTGTGCCTGGAGCGGTGAACAAATCCAAGGTGGTGCAGGTGATTCCGCGATCATAGATCATGGCAAAGAGCCGCCCTTTGCGACAGTAATTCAGATTGTCTGAGATGCAACCACATATCGCTTCATATGCCTGCAGGTATAGGGCGCAGCGCACGCACCTGTCAGGCAACAGCGGCATTTCGGCCGCAAGTGCCTTCCCATCGCTGTGGGCCGCCATATTATGAAAACTCGCCTGTAGCTCGGAGGTCCGTACCACACGTGTTGATTTATTCTCTTCCCAATGCTTCCTCGCCACAGACCAGCGATTGAGCTGTCCACCGTCGTCGATGTCGAGGGATGGGTTCGACGGCATATTTGCGGATTGCCAGGGCTTGAACCCACGACGAGGCTTATCGTGAAGGAGCAAGCACAGGGTAGAGTTCGATGTCAGTTCGGTGTCGGTTGCGCGCGAAAGTTGCAAAGAGAAGAGAGGAGACGAAATGTGGGCGCGGAACTCGCAGAGTCGAGTACCAGTAGGTTTGTGGATTCCTAGCCCCTCCTCACCACGTGGCGTACTTCACCGGCGGCCTGTTCAGCCTGACCAATGCCAGCGGGTTCCCGGTCCCAAAGTGGGCAGCCATGAAGACGCAAATCGATGCACAAACTACTGTGGTAGCTTCAGTGTACATTGGATAACACCAGCAATCAGTCGGCGTGCGAGGTAGACGGGAGAGCAGCACTTACTTACTCTGCAAATACCTCAGTTCTGCAATGTAATAGCTTGATCAAGACACCGTCGAGCTCATACAGAGTCGATCAGAAGGAATAGAACACGTGACGCTGAATCCGTGGTTGTAGACAGAGGCACCGAGCGATGCAATGCAAGACACATATCGGATTGGTTGTAGCAGCCGTCGGGCGCCGCCTCAGACCCGCTAGCCTAAAGGGTATACCTATGTATGCAAAAAGTCCGTGGCGCCTGTTCTACCCATTTCATCTTTGGAGGCCGTCAATTCATGAGGTTTCATACATCGCTCTAGAGGTCGGCCTTGGGCGCGATGTCCTCAGCACCCTTGGCATCCTCTTTCTCCACCACGACAAAGTCGTCGTCCGCAGCCTCGGTCTTTTGCTTCTTGGACGACGGCTCGTCGGTGTCTTCCGTATCCTTGGGGTCGGCAGCAGGCGCATCGGGCAGCTTTGCAGCGAGTTCGGTCTCGTCCGTCTCGGTTGCGTTTGGCGCCGTCTTCTCAGCATCGGCGACGGGCGGGAAGTAGTTTCTGAATTCGTCAGTGATGTGAAAGTAGTGGTAAGAAAGACGCAAGACGTACGGAACGTTCTCGAAATATGCATCCTCGTCCTTTTGCATGAAGTTGCAGAAGATGATGCGCTCTATCCCAGCCCCCTTGCCCTCATCCAGGAACTTCCGCACCGTCTCCAGCGCCACCTCGCTCGCCTCGCCACTCGGATAGCCATACACGCCCGTACTCAGCGCGCTGAAGGCAATGCTGCCGAGCTTGTACTCTTCCGCCAGCTCCAGGCTCGTGCGATAGCACCCCGACAGCAGCGCCGTGTGCCGGCCCTCGCGCTTGCTCTTCCAGTATATCGGCCCCACAGCATGTATCACCTTCTTCGCAGGTAGTTCGTAGCCGTCGGTGATCTTGGCGGAGCCCGTTTCGCAGCCATCGAGCGTCTCGCACTCGTCGTAGAGCTCCGGGCCGGCCGCGCGGTGGATGGCGCCATCGACACCGCCGCCTCCGAGCAGCGAGTTGTTTGCGGCGTTCACGATGGCACCGACTTCCAGGGAGGTGATGTCCTGCCGGATCACGGAGATCCTGTCGTTGTAGGAGGCATTTGGCGGGTACTGGGACGCTGTCTCGGCGTCGGCGCTGTCGGTGGGAATGCGGTTGAGCTTGTAGAGGAGGCTCAGGGTGGGGATCTCGCTCAGTGGGACGGCCATGGTTCGTGAAGCTGCTCGGAAAGCGCGTGTGCGGATGCAGCGGGGTTTGTATCGAAGGGGAGGTGTCAGGGCGATTGTTCGCAGCATCAACCCGTTGAACGTCTGCCTGCACCACCGCCGCACGCGGATAGATAGCTCCAACCGCGGGGCTAACGAGCGGGAGCTTGGGCCACCCGTCCCTTCACTGCCAAGCCAGCTACCCCACGATAGTCTAAATCGATCGGCACTGACCTAAGCCATGCCATGCCATGCCATGCCATGCCACCCCCCTGCTGCTGACGTCCAGCCCCCAACGGCCGGGTGTATTGTAGCGTCGTCTGATTGCTCTCCCAACTTGTCTGGCGCCATCACTCATGTGGAGAATGCGTCTCGACCAGTGTATCCTGGCCGAGCCACTCTGACTCGTCCATTCTCACCTCAGCTAATTAGCCATCAATCCTCCGGCTAGTCCCTATCTAAACATGTCAAGTACTTCACGTCTCCCCAGACGTCTCGTCGTCGCACAGCATCATCGCCTACCATGCCTTTCCTCGCCAAGCAGCATACGCCCATCCCAGAGCTGGACCTCCTCTCCTACTTCTTCGACAATCCCCTTTACGACCTTGATAAGCCGGTATGGTACACGTGACAGAAACGCGCACTCGTCTGACAACTTTCTCAGATCTATATTGATGCCTCGGATCCGTCGCGTTTCATTTCGGGCCGCCAGGGTCGCACCCTCATCCGCCAGCTAGCTGCCGGTCTGCGCAAACATGGCCTCCAAAAAGGCGATTGCGTGGTGATAGGATCCTTCAACGATGTGAGTCCGGAGTCCCCGCGGCAGTCCGTCCATATGACGCTGACCAACCCTGCCAGATCTACTACCCGATACTCGCTCTAGGAGCCATTGCCGCTGGCGGGATATACTCCGGATACAACCCCGGCTACACCCCCTTTGAGATCACGCACCATCTCAAAACCATACACGCTAAATTCGTCATCTGCGAGCCTGAACTGTTGCAAACAGTGCTTGATGCCAAGCATGACGTCCCCAAGGAGAGGATATTCATGTTCGACAACATAGGCCAGGCGATACCACAGGGCTTCAAGGGTTGGAAGACGTTGTTAGAGCATGGTGAGGTTGACTGGTGCGTTCCATCTTCTCTTTCCCCCACAATGCACAAGCTTCCTTCTCGCCCTTGGTGATCATGGCTACATACGTTTACTATCATAACTCAAACACTCTAACCCTAACATCCCCAGGCCGCGCTTCACCGACCCCAACGCGAGCAAGACAACAAATGCCATGCTCATGTTCTCCTCCGGCACCACAGGCCTCCCCAAAGCCGTCCAACTCACCCACCACAACTTCATCGCCGAGCACACTCTCCTGTACGAGATCTACCCTAAACCATACGACGTATCACGCCTCCTAGTCTTCCCCTTCTTCCACGTCGCCAGCACGCCGTCCACCATGATTGCGCCTTTCCGTGAAGGCGTTACAACTTATGTCATGCGCCGATTCGAACTGGAGCCCTTCTTCCAAAACATCGTCAACTACAACATCACCGAATTGATGGTTGTGCCACCCATGGCGGTGGCAATCATCATGACTCCGCTGAGAGAAAAGTACTCTCTCAAAGGTATCAAGTACGGCGGTGTCGGAGCGGCTCCTTTGGGCAAAGAACCGCAGGTGCGTTTTCAGGCTCTATTGGCACCCGGTACACCTTTTACGCAAGTGTGGGGAATGACGGAAACATCTTGTGCTGCAAGTTTTACCCCGTGGCCTCTTCAGGATGATACAGGAAGTATTGGCTACTTCCTTAACAATATAGACGTCAAACTCGTCGACGATGAAGGGAAGGATATTACTGCGGGGGATACGCGTGGCGAGTTGTGTGTCCGTGGGCCTATTGTCACCAGGGGCTATTTTGAGAATGACGAGGCGAACAAACGTGACTTTGACAGCGATGGCTTCTTCCACACCGGCGATATCGCGTACATGGACGGCAAGACGGAGAAGTGGTACATTGTTGATCGGAAAAAGGTTCGTCTGCGACCCGCCCCTATTCCCTCCTTGCACTCACACCCCATACCCTCACCACCCTCTCGAAAACCCCCGTCTAACACCCCCACAGGAGCTCATCAAAGTCCGCGGCTTCCAAGTCGCACCCCCGGAGCTCGAAGCAATCCTCATCTCCCACCCGTCCATCGTCGACGCCGGCGTAATCGGCGTCCCGGCCCCCGCCGCATCCCGTGACGGCGAGGTTCCCCGCGCCTACGTCGTGCAGCGCCCTGGTACTGCGCCGCTTACGGAACAGGAGGTGGTGGAGTACGCGGCGAAGAGGCTGGCCGGGTACAAGCGGTTGGCCGGGGGCGTGCGGTTTGTAGCCGCCATTCCTAAGAATCCGAGTGGCAAGATTTTGAAGAGGGAGTTGAGGGAGTTGGCTAGGAAGGAGGGCGTGATGGGGGTTGGGGCGAAGTTGTAGGTGGTAGTGGAGATTTTTTGAATGATGATTGGGCGGTTACTGAATGTTGCTCGTGGCGGCGGCGCCTGCAAACTCGGAACGAGTCCTTGGTAGAAACGGCTTTCTCGATCAATTCGACCTCATACCCTCTTTTCTTTTGCTTTTCTCGATAACTCAAACTCACAACAGCCCTTGCACGGCATATGAAAGACGAAATACTGTATGTCGATTTTCTTCTTGCAGGGTCGCGTGATACGTTTTCGTTATATGAAAGCTGCAGGGAAGCTTTGAAAGCGTTCGTTTAAGCTTTTTCAGGATATTCAAGCTTGGTCACATGGTTCTCCGCAGAAACACTAGTTCTTCATGAAACTCATACAAAGCTGTGACAAGACGCTACTCAAGCGCAAATTTCCATCTCCCATTGGCGCGTATGCGCCTCAATCAGCCGCAAATGGCCCACCAACTTTTATCAAAACAAATCTCGTTCCCATTAGGACAGAGACGGCGTGTCCAAGTCAAGCACCATGTGATGCGTCCCAAGGAGCCACATTGGTACAAGTGGTGCCCACCAACAAATAAAGCCGGCATCCACGGTACCCCACAATCCTGACATAAAACTTCAGCACCTCCCAGATCCAACCACAAATTCCAAGCCCCCAATCCGATCCCCAATCCCCAGCTCAACCACCATACGCAACAGCCTCCTCGCTAACCCACATAGTGTCCCTCCTCTGCTCCGCAATCTGCTCAAGATGGTAATCATACTCAGTCCAAGTCCTACTCCCAAACACCCTCTCCTGCTCCTTCGCCCAACGGATGTTCTCCGCCCAATCGCTTCCATCCCGCGGGCTCGGCTCCGTCAAGCGGTACAGCTCGCGGAACGGCGGGTGGCGACGCGGGCCGCCGAAGCGGGAGGAGGAAAGCGCGCTGGCCCAGAGATCTGGGGCACCGAGCTCGGCGTAGAGATGCACACTGCGTCCGTCGACGACCAGGCGGCCGGGGTCGAGATACGGGGGCTTCAGGAAGACGGGCTTACGCTGGGCATAGTTGCAGGCGGCTGACAGTAGGGCTGGGTCGATGAGGTTATCGGGAACCTCCAACGTGGAGGCCTTGGTCTTGCGATTGGTCTGGGCGCCGATGTCCTTGATGGTCTTGAGAGCTGTTCGAGTGAATACGAGTTAGTTCATGTCTCACGTGCAGTTCGCACTTGGTGTGTGTACCTTTCTTAGCAGCGCGGCGACCTTTGCGGGTTGGTGTATCGGCGTCCTTGTGGTCCAAGATCGGCGTGAAGCCTTCGTACTCACTGATATGGTCGGGAATGCTCTCATCGCTCGAGGTTGCGTTGTCGGGCTGGAAGAAGTCGCCATCGATGGAGAGATCGTCGTCGAGCTTGCGCTTCTTCGCGGCAGAGGGTCTAGATGTCCAGGTATCGCCTTCTTGGTCGGCGACGTCACGACCGACGTCATCTTTATCGTTGACGGAAGGTTTGGTCCTACCACAATTGAAGCGAAGTCAGCGTTTGTCTCATATAGCGCGTACATGAAATTCGTACCTCAGACGCCCACTGCGACGAATACTGCCCGTCGGTGGAGTGGCTAAGATATCGTCATCGGCGGCACTACGCTTGAGCGGTGTGACCGTCCCACTATCCGTCTTGCCATTTGCGCGAGTGCGAGCCATCAGCTTCGAATTGGACGTCTTTGTGACGGCGGTGGGTAGCGTGATGTTGGACGTGCCGACCCTGGTGAGATTGTTTGTGCCGAGCCCTCGACGGAGAAAGACCTCCCTATCACTGTGAAGCCAATCCACGTTCACCGGACCTCCAAGGTGATTCACCAGTTTCTCAAAGTCGTCAGGGAAGATCCAGGACTCTTCAGGATGCTGGATAGCGTACAGAACGCACTCGGTAAGATCGAGAGCGTCGCAGCCCGAAGGATGTCTCTTGACGTAAAGTGCGAGATCGCTAAACTCAAGAGGCTCGGCTGGGAGGTTTCGGGGGTTGTTCTTGTGTCCTGAGGGGTGAGTGTACATGGGAGTGCGAAACTCCCTCACGTCGAGGCTTATATCGTTCCATTCACCTTCACCCGCGCAGCACAGGACAGAGTGGTTACCTACCGACCAATTCTTGAAGCCTGCGCGCCTCATTGCGTGCTGCATCATCCTACACACCGAGTTTGCGTGGAACATGGTGTTTCCGCCGGGCTGATCTCGGAATTCGTTGATCATGGCGGCGAGAACGTTGGACTTGCCGCCGTTGTTGATGAATCGATCCACAACGTCTACCGACTTCAGCCAGTGTGGACAGTAGGCGATGATCTCAGCCGCGGTGAGGTTGCCGTTGGGAAAGGGAAGGTTCCATCCTGGACTACCTTTGCCAAAAGCATCGTCAACCTGCCGGTAGTTGCGGACCTTGGTCATGCTCGGCCTGCTCAGGATGAGTATTGACTCTCACTCTCATGCCAGGCCTTGACACAAAATACTCTTTCATTCGCACGCCGCACTCCTTACCTGAATGATTGTACAGCGTCTTTGTACGGAGAATTGTTACAAACAACGTTGCTCTTTTGATAGCGCAACAAAAGAACTGACAACTTTGAGGATGAACGGAGAGGGAAGCGGTTGTGATGAAGGAAGGTCGGCGCAGGTGTGACCAAAGGGAGGCAAAAAGGTGTGCGAGTTCGTCGAGCGCACTTTTTTTTGTTGTGATGATATGAGTTAGTGCGCTCATTCACCAGCCAGAGTAACTTTGGCTGCAGCCACGGGCCGTAGCCAGACGGTTGCTTGGGTGCCGAGGCCGTGGTGGTGAATGCAATACCCCACCCTCATCTTGTCTGAACGAACACGTACCGTCAAGCTCTCGGGACAGTATCTCCTACCATCTCCTGCTGCGCTCTCCAGTGCAAGCTTTTTCTTTCCCGCTCAAGTCGATGCTCCATCATGCCACGACAGCGACACACCGTAACCCAGTCGTGCTTTGGCTCAAATGGCCCCTCCAAGAATCTCAAATTCCCTACTTCCGCCAACATTACGGCCGTCGAGCTCTTGACCTTCTTTCCCAACTCCATCAAGTCAACAGACGTTGTCTACCGCTTCAGCTCCAATGGCGCAACCCGTAACGTCATCTGGATTATCATCAATACCTGTCGTCTACTAGAGAAGGATTTCAGCCAGAACAGTTGCGGCACTGCTGTATACAATGCGATGCGACGGGCAGGGTTCGATGGCTGGACGTTCAACATCCATGAAAAATGGCACGGACCGAGGAGAGCAACATGGAATGAGTCGAGCATAGATGTCGCCGGGTTTAGAACGCCGTGTGAAATCGGTGAAGGGGGCGAATTGGCGTCGGATTTTCCTTTCGCAGATTTGGCGGTCGGAGTCTGGCGGTTTCCTGTCGGTTCCGACGCGCTGGATTTGACAAGAATGGTGGAGTATTGCGTGGCGCATCCCGAGGAAAGGTGGAAATACCCCAGCGACTATGGGCGGTTGCTGGCTTTGATAGGTGGACCACACCAAGTAGAGATGGAGCATAGGGATCGGATGGCCTTTCACCGTTGGAAAGACGTAGTACCTCCACCGCAGCCTTCAATGGAATCAAGGCTCCTCCAAGGTGTCCACTCACCACAACCTTCAATGGAATCGAGGCTCCTCCAAGGTGTCCACTCACCACAAATCTTGAAGGAACGTAGCATGACCAGGGCAGATTTTTCGGTTCCGCAGCCTCAATCAGTCTTAGTCGTGAGCTCAATGCCACTATCGCCGACATCGAGCAGATCCAGCAAGAGCGTGCACTTCGACAACGAGGGGTTGACCCTGGAAGGCGACTGCTACGAGGCCATCGAAGTCGTAGAAGCACAGACCAACGAAGTTCGACTGCATAGTATAGCGTACTGGGTCGCGCCACCATCGTACACGCGAGACTCCACCTTAGACCTCATCGGCCACGATTTTGGAGAAGACGGCTGCGGCGCACCAAATGCATTCGAACCGTATGCGTTCTTCGGTCCGCGCGAAACCCCTCCTTTCCGACCTCTTCATCTCATTGGATCTCCAGAGCTCGACGATCTGAGCAACTGGGCTGAAAACTTGCGGTGGGCTGTGGAGCAGCGGATAACGTTTGGCGTGGCAGCTGAAGGCTGGGATGAGCGCCCGGAGCACATGTCCCGAATTGCGGAGGTGCGGGCTGGGCAGCGGTGGGTGTCGCAGGAATGGTTGGAGTCACGCCAGCAGACACACGCGCGGACGGCTCAATAAGATACGCAGGTGACGAGCTTCTGGTGCATGGGTCGACGGGTTCAGAATCGTGAGAAGCCTGGATGTCCCGATATCGCGACCTAGATAATCAGGTTGTATGAAGAGGGTGGGGAATGTCTTTTCTTCAATGTCGAATTGAAGGAAGGGATGCTGCAGCCTGCATCATCCTCACTTTTACGTTCGGGCAGTGCAGGCGCAGGTATGCAGCAAGCAGAGAATAAGTGCATGCAATGACCATCACCGGGAAATGTGGAATACAACATAGTGTATTTGCTGATGATAATGCGGTTGAAACATGATGTAATTGAATCCAGAGCTGACAATGAGTGATGAACGAGAGAAGCCTGAGGTGCAAACAGACTTTCCCCACGTTCCATCTTTGGCGCGCTGTCTATACCACTTTCGGATGGCGCCGGAAACGACATGCCCGAAGCTTTCGAAACTTTTCTCCAACACTCTCGCACGCACCAAACACATCCTCAAACATTCTGACAGATCGCAATGTTTCTGCTCTCCCGACTAACCAAGAACGTATCGCGATGGGTGTCATACTTTGGGATAGAGTTGCGCGCCGTGACGGGAAGAAGCGATTGCGACCTCTCCGGAACGCTTGGGATGTCTCGAATGATCCGCATGACTAGACCGAGAGAATAGAACGAGACAAGATATAACTGAGGCCGTCGTCTTCATCGCAGTAGCGTTTTTGCACAGCGCAAGCATTGCTCTCAGTAATTGCCTCCACCCAGTCAACACAAAATCAATTCACTACGATGCACTACCAAGCTCTTCATCTTCTTAATGCATTGACCTTCTTGACCATATCCATGACACCATCCACAATGGCCGCCGACATCGCCAACTCAACAGTCCCCGCAGAATGCCAAACTATCTGCTCACCTGTCGTTCAACTAGTCACCACCTGCAATGTCGACATGAGCAGCATGAAAAGGGCGGATACGAACATGGTCGGGGAAGGTAAAGACACGGAAACGCCCGACATGCCAATGAGACGACGTATGGATATCCGAGCTGAGGCAGACAAAGCACAAATGGACTGTATATGCAACAACAAGTCCTTCGACGTGGGAAACGTCATGGCTCTGTGCTCGAGCTGCATGGGTCAAAATGCTGGGACCGGCGAATCTTTCTCTAACTTCTTGTTTGCGAATGGTAAGTTGCGCCATCTCTGTCTGTTCATATAGCAATGATGGCTGACAGGAGTGTCCACAGACATGAACCGCATCATGAGCCGTTGTTCTTTCCCAGTAGCATCATACGCACCATCAGCAACGAGCATTCTATCCGGTGTTCAAGTTCAGGTCACCAAACCGGCGATAACGATGATGGCTGGCATGGATGCACAAGTGGGTGCGGCAGGGCGGGTGAATGTAGGAGCAGGCGCTTGGTGTGTGGGCATGGTGGTAGCAAGTCTAGGTCTGGGAGCGACACTTGTGGTTGGAATGCTGTAATGGATCTGCTTTACCGCATCGTCTGTAAGTTTCTGTCGCCATATTCTGTCATTAATACTGTACATACAATTGAACATTTATTCCGAAGTCATGTCATCCTTACGACGTTCCGTCGAACTAGCATTAATACTCATACTGCGTCCATCTCATGCTATAGATCATCGTCCCATTCAAACGTGAGCCGCCGCTACGCTAAGCCCCAAGCTGTTCCCAGTGCGTCCATGTCATACCTGTTTGCAAAGACCCATAGAAAAGATTCTCATACCATCCTTATCAATCTACTATAGACTCGCCCTTTCTACTCATTATCGGTCTCTCCGTTCGTCTGTTTCTTGCGCCAATCAGCGTCTAACAATACAAGCATATCCCGAACGTGCCAGTTACAGTGGATATACTCATCCGACCGCGCAATTCGCGCAGCCTCTGCTAGTAAGGTCAAGTCCAATACATCGTCAGCCTCTACACAGTTACGGAGAAGATCCGCGGGATCGTGGCCACGCATGTCTTCCTCGAACACCGTTGTGAATTGTACTGGATGCTCCGGCTGGTCGCAGTCCATTGCGATCATTTCGTCAAAAGAGTGTCTGGCGTGCTGCAGTTCTTCCCGGCAGGACATGACCGGCATTGCTTTGTCGACCGGAAGGTGAGGGGGCGCAGGCTGACCGAAGACATCCTCATACTCTCCGGCTGTCATCGTCATGTTCGCTCGTGCGGAGTCGGCCATTGGACCTGATGGATCCCAGAAGTCGGGGTCGTAGTTGCGGGCAGCAGTCATATCAACCACCGGTGTCTCTACTCCAGTATTCTGATGTTGCTGAGCAGTAACCCCAGGTTGAAGATTCCCAGTGGCCTGCACCATACCATACTCGGCGCCCGCTGCCTGAGTGCCAACCTGAGGCACAACACTAAGCATGCTCTGGACCACGTCGATGTGCTCTTGGGTCCACAACCAATCGAATCGCTCTTGATCAGGGCGCTGAGCGAAGAGAATGAGCCGATTCACCAGGCTTGCTTCATCACCCTGAACAACGGTGTGGCGCATCAAGCCATTGGCGATCGGCTGCGACTGCCATGCAGATGTGGGCTGCTCACGAACTGGGTCTTGTGAGGCCATCGAGGGAGCTGGAGGCGGGTTAGTATGCATCAGCCATCGTGAAGACTGATTCGACTCCTGTGTTGCTTGCGTGATTGGCTGCACCTGTAGATTAGCATGGAACATTTGCAGCTCTGACTGCGGAGAGGTATTATGCACCTGCGGTTTTGGACTCGGATTGGAGCCCCCAGTGACAGTCCGGACATGCTGCGAATCTGGGGCAGCGTACCCAACCTTCTCAAGCTTCGATTTCGGTGTCGTAGGTCGCTTCTTGTACTGGCGATCATAGCGCAAGGCTGCTTTAGAGTCTTGGTATTCGGGGGTGACAATTGTGCGACCAATGTAATCCAAGATGCTCGAGAGGTCCGTCGGAAAGATCCACTCGCGACCGTCTTCATTCGGATTGCCTATCGCGTACTCAATAGCGCGGGTCAAATCAGCCGCGTCGAATCCAGTCGGCACCTTCTTCACGCCTTTCAGCAAGTCTGAGAAGGGAACAGGATCCGGCGCCATTCCACCACCATGTTTTATGCGATCAGGTTGAAACCCAGCCATGTCTAAGCTACACACCCAATTTTTCGGTGGCTTGTGGCCCTTGCGCGACCAACTACCCTTCTGCTCCTTCGGACGCACTCGCCAGCCGGCTCCACGCATGGCGTCGAGGTATCCACCTGCAATACTAGTGATGGCTATGCCATCATTGGTGTGACGATGCGTATTGTGGATCTCGAAGTGGGTAGTGTTCTGCATACCGCCGTTGAGGAGGCGGGTGGCGATCCCTTTGCTTCGGCAGAGATGCGGGAGGAAGGTGATCAGTTCAACGGCCGTGAAAGAGAGTGGCTTGCCAAAGGTAAAGTCGGAGAAGACGTAGTCGTACAGTGGGAGCCTATGGATGGGCATCAGACCGGTCGTGTCTGCATTCTGTTTCTCGATGAAGGCCGTGATGTTGGGGAACTCCATGAGCACCGGATTAGGGTTCACAGGCTCAGAGTGGTCTGGTGGCGATTGCTGCTGTATCACGTACTCTGTAAGGAGTCGCACTAGCTCAGACTGGAATTCAGGTGTACGATGAGGTGTCGAAAAGCGGGAATTTTGTGGCGCTTGCTGAGTGAATTGAGGATGTATCTTATCATCCGCGGGCGCGAAGTGGTCCTTACCTCTAGACATGTGGTTCATGGCGGTGCGGGACGACTTGCGCCCATCAGCAATGCCAGAGTGCTGCCCCGAATAGGTACTGTAAGGTTTGACTGATGAAGCGTTGGGAGTGTTTACTGCGCGGTCAGTCCACTGCGATGAGTGTTCGCCATTCCCAGAGTTGTTCACCACGGTGTTGTGCCATTTATAAGAGCGTGGCACGGGTGCTGATGACATAGGAGAAGACCAAGGCGCTTCTTTGTCGTTGACTGGGGTGCTACGCTGCTGCTGATTGGTACACATTGATGAAGCTGAAAGGGTGTGGTACGCTGGAGCAATTGTTACTCGGTGCGTGTGATCTTTTCTTCGGGGCAGGACCTGATCTTATGTAGTTTGAGGAGTGCTGTGGCGGTGCTACATCGTGGGAGTTCAAGGTGTGATGAACAGTCAAGAGGGCGACGCTTTCACGGGGCTGTGGCTCGGACCACATCGATTTTGTGGACCTACAATGTGTATAGGGTGAAATTACTCTTTTTCTTGGAAATTTGGGATCGTTTCTATCACTTCTGAACAATGTACGTATGCCTGAGTCCAGCTCAAGAAGGAGTGGACAATATCCTTGCTATTCATCTTGCGAACTATGTAATCCCTCGACTCGGCCCATAGGAGAGTTTTCGTTTGCCAGTCGAAGGTAAGTCAAAAAGCTGCACCATATTCCAAATCGGCAATCACGTTCATGTCATCCCTGAACTTCAGATCAAATGCCCCAAATCTGTGCGCTACGAGCGAACACCAAATCCCCCTAGTAGACTCCCGGATAAGAATACAAGCCAGCTTCGGAGTTGAAAATAGCCTCAACCGTATCGTACCATCCATCCGTAGGAGGCAACACCCGCGGAAGTTGCTGCTGTGAAGGCCGATAATCCTGGGCTCGGGTTGCGTCGTGAAGCGCTCCAGGTCTCTGCAGCTGCTGAGCGGTCTCGAGTCGATGGAAGAAAAACGGGGAGCACTGCTCGCAAGACGATATACTTGGAGAAGGTGTTGGAATCTCCTGGCAATCACTCGCGTGAGTCGGATGTGTCTCTTCGGTAGGCGTATCGATCACGATTGGTGCTTGCTTAGATCCCAGGCGGTATAGACCGAATGGCGTCTCTTCCGCGGGTGATTCGATCAGAATTGGCGCCTGCTTGGATCCTACACTATAAAAAGCAGCAAGACCGGCATCTGCCTGCTGCTGTGCTTTCTTCCACCTCGCAAGTTGCGCTCTCGCTCCGTCCGGCATGTTGTAGCTATCTCCGTAGAAGCAAAGACAGGCATTCGAGGCATCATCCGTATGAGAATCCACATTTATCCGAGCTGGCTCGAGAAGCAGTCCCGTTCCTGCCATTGCTTTCCAATCTGAATGTTCGTGCTCTCGCTCGCTCTCGTCCCATTCAAGGTACCACTCGTTCAACATGCGCTTTCTTTCTGTCTTCTCCTGATTTGCTTTATCCTCCGAATTTTCGTGGTGCCGAGAGCCGGTGTTGTCATTATAGTGCTGGAATTGCACTTGCTGCTCTGCCGCAGTCCCTCTGCGCGAGGATCGTAAGAGGTGGTGCTCGAAAGTGCCGGTATTTGGTAGGCCCTGGAGGTGTATGACTTCATCTTGCTTGATCATGGCCTGCATGATGTCGTATTCGTACTCGCTAGGGTGTTGGGTGTAGAGGTATCGAGGCGTGTAATCGGAGTGTAAGCGTGTCGGCATCGTGAGTGATTGTGAGGTCCTTGATCTCAGTCCGAAAAGCTTACGACCAAGATAGAGACGGGGAATATCCGATTCTCTTCGTGATGAGCCTTTACGTGGATAGTAATGGTGTGTGATTTTCGTAAGTGTTGGTGACGAAAATTGGCCGCGATGAGGTTGGGGAAAGGGTTTGCTCGAGATCTGCGAACGCGGTAATCAGGCAAAGATATTGTGTAAATCCCGAGCGCGGTGGACAAGCGAAAAGTATACGTGATAAAGTGTTGCGGCCTATTGTGGCCCAGTGACTGGGAATTAGCGGCACTGCGACAATAGGCGATCCCGCAGGATTGAATGAGAACTCCCCACCTAGCCTGGAAGAAGCTCGTGCGCTTCTCGAGACATATTGTGTAGAGAAGTCATGGTTCGTATGTCTTGGCGAAGACATTGTCGATGTTGTTCTATTGTGGTGGTGAAACAATAGGAGTGACGTGAAGCGTAGGGCATGAGCCGAGTATAGTGGTCATGATTCCACATTCACCACGATTCTGAAAGTGAAGCAATGAGCAAGGTCCTGGGTTGATTACAATTACGTAAATTATACCCATTATTGCTCGTATCTCAATAATGGTACTGACGGATTGTTGGTGTTAGCTCTCTTTCACTGCACAGTGCAAACATACAGGTAACAAGCTGCACATCTACACACGGATCAAGTTTCTCAGTTCATTACTGCGACCGCCTTGAATATCTACACAAAGAAAATCGCCCCACCGGTGTACCTCGCAATGTACCATTCAAAGATGTCAATAGTACACTGAAGCTCGACGTTGAAAATCCGTTACAGCGTCTAAGCCATGAACCCATCCTCATCAGCGCCAAAGCGCACTAGTCCAAAATCCGTCACTCAACGCACCGCTCTAAGCCCCTTCCAGCTATTCTCTCACTCTTCATTCATCGTCATCGTTATCTTCGTGATCCGCATTCGCCTCCGACATCGCATCTGACTCCATCAAGTCCCCAAGATTAATCGGGTCATGGTCGTAATCCACCTCCGGTTTCTCCAAAAACCGCCCCGATCTCCGTATAACGTTCTGCTTTATGTTTTTCCGTGCTTGCGCATTCGCTCGAAGCGAGCCCTTGTATGCATCGTCTTCCGAGTCCGAGTCGATAGCCAAGGGCTGTGTACGGCGAACAGTATCCGGTGATTGAGTGCGATGCGGAAGACCGCGGGCTCGTTTCTGCGGCACGCCATTGCTCCCGTTCGCCTGAGACTCTTCATACTCCGACAACTGTGTCTCAGTCTCGTCCTCCGCCTCGTCATACGTCCGCTTGAGCAGCCTTCCCTTCGCATCGCGCTCGCGGCTAAACATCAGCTCCGTAGCTCGACGCGTATGCGGCGGCATCCAGCGCTCAAAAATTGCGCCATCCAGGTGCAGAGGAGTGACCTTTGCTGGCCCACCAAGATGATTAACTAGTTTTTGAAAGTCATCTGGGAAGTTCCATTCCTCGTGTTGATGCGCAGGATGCATATGGTACTGCACGCAGCGCGTAAGATCCAAAACATCCGTGATCTGCGGAAAAACCTTCACGTTTTTCGCAAGGTCTTTGAATGGGGTATTCAGCGGGGCCTTGGTGCGATCTTTGTGTGTCTGACGTGGTGTGCGGAAGCCTGCAATGGATATGTTGGAGGAGTTGTGGCCTGGTGGTGGTGTGTGGTTTCCTACTGCCCAGTGTGCGTACTGCGGCCCATCACGCTTTCGCATAGAGGCTTGCATCATCCGGAGGACGGAGCAAGATCCTATACCCTCATCACCCGTGTTGCGTAATAAGTTGATCATCTTTGCAACGGTGCCGGCGGAGCCACCGTTACTGACTGCTCGATCGATGACGTCGATTGATTTGAGCCATTGCGGGAGGAAGCAGATCAGCTCTGTGATGGTGATGTTGCACGGTTCGCGGGGGAACGGTAGGTTTTGCGACGGTGCGCCTTCGAGCTTGTTGTACTTTCCTGGAGTGCGAGGGGATCCTGAACGGCGCGATTTAGAGCGCCGTCTATCGGGAGCAGTCGGAGGTATAACTGGGGTCGATGCGGGCGGTGCATGTGCCTGACTGAAACTAGCTGTTTGCACTTGAGCTACCTGCATGCCAGACACGGTCGGGAAAGACTCATTTTCCCTAGGCATAGCGGGGACGAATGAACGCGTCGGTTGTGGCTGAAAGGGTCGAATCTGCGCATACTGCACGTGTGGTAACGCTGTGATGGGATCTTTGGCCATGTATGTGAAGGTGTCCGATGGAGGTGCTGTCTGCGCCTGAGCAGCCCATATCCGATTGACGACATCCAAAGGATGCTCAAAGCGTGGCATCGAGAAAGGTTGCTTGAACGCCACCCCCAGAAATACCGCTGAACATCGAATTGGAAATGAAGAAACCAGATCCTCAACGTTATAGTAATCGTTGTACATTTCTGATGCTGTCCTCGGGTCCGTATTGAGCAGCTTTTGTAGTGTCGCATGGCCTAATCGATGCTCATTCCACGCCTTCACAACCATACGTTCGCTTTCTATGTAGCCATCGAGAATGTTTCGTGGCGGCCTTTGCATAGCTACGCAGTCCTCATATGCATGTTCGATATTGGCTGTGAGGGCATTTACGAGGATGGGAATCTTTCGGTATTGAGGGCCTGTGCAAATGTGAGCAGTATTGAGAATTTCAGCGAGCTTTACATAGGTTAGTTCAGACCATATGGAGGCGCGAAGTAGATCCGACGAAAAGGCCTGATTCGTCGCAGGTCTCATGTCTGGGCCTGTTGGCGCACCATACGTAGATGGGTTATTTGGGGGCGGCGGGGTGTTCCAGCTTGCAATAGACTGATCGTCGTAGACTTGTCCGCAGAAGGTCTCGTAGTTTTGCGCGTGAAATAACCCATAAGAGCCCTCTTGGTTATAGCCGTCGGTGTTTTGCTGGTGATCATGAGAGTTGCTGGAGGGGCCGCGGTTGGAGGCCATGCTGGTCGGTTGTGTGGTCCTGCGCGTTTGGATATGAAATTAAAGGAAAACTCTTTTGTAGTTTGCTGCATCGTGCGGATCGAATGTGCACGCGAGATCCGGTGAAAGCTTTGTTGGGGGGGAAACATCGCGTGAAAAGTTCGCCGCGGCTGCGCGCCCACAGGGTGAAAGTAGAAGTAGTGAAACAACGCGCATGTCGTCTGGCCACAGCCTGGAGTGCTTGAGGATGAGTATACTGTATTGCGATAGATCGCCCCGGATTGTACGTTGTCAAAGGAAAGTATTCCTACCGTTCACTTCTATAAAGTTCGAAGCTTCTAAACGGTTAGTGACTTCCACCAACTTCGGACTCACGAAGAGACAAGAACGGCACATTCAAACCTATCAGTACTAAGTCGAAGATAGATGAGCTTGCGTTGCTTGTCAACATGCTGTCCCCCGATGATTTCAAAGACGAGGCCGGCTACCGCGTGACAGAATCTACACAGAAGGATCCACATCTACGCCTGTCCCACTACATTTCAGCGAATTGAGATCCTGCAATCCATGCGCATGGTTTGAAATCTGCCTTGCTATGATCACCGCTTTGGCCATGCGAAGAATACTCATTTACCCGTTGGGTCGTGTGGCCAAACCTATTTGCCTTTTGGCAATAATCTGCAGATGGCTATGCCCTTGTTAGAACGAAGGATTAGCCAAGACGGCAAGGCGGCATGACGTAACGCCCCGGCTCCCGCCATTGCATTCCACCTACATCCAGGGATGCAGCATAAAGCTACGGGTAACAGGCGGATACGTCGGTATCTTCAGATCTAGTTAGTGTCGCGGAGTTTATATAATGTCTATCGGAACCCCGACGTAGAGCGCAACTCACCAGAAAACTTCGTACCTCATCCAAGATGCTGGTACAAAGGATATCCTTCGCAACCCTCCTGGCAATACCATCCATCTACGCGCAATTCATCGGATCGAACCTCAGCCTAGGATCCTGCGCTGATGTCGAATGCCCACCGCTAGCAGCAACCGGCTCAGCAGCGGGCTGTGAAATAGTGAACCGGACATACCAAATCATTGGCATCTCGACCTTCTCTTCTGCCATCGCACCGGAAGGCGAGAACTTGACCTGGACAATCGGCGCGAAATCGCGTGACGGCTTGGGCGAAAAAGGACGCGACCGGGTCGTCGAAAAAGGTTTTTACCTTGGGACACCGCCCGGTCTGCAGCTGAAACCGGAGAATAATGAGACGTTACCATTCCAGGGCTGTGCGGTGATTCTGAATACAAATGAGACGCTGCGGCCTGAAAGGGGTTCGTGGGCGTGTCCGGATGTTATAGGGAAGGACTGTTACAACCAGCTTATGGACTCAATGACAGAGTACGTGCGCGAGAGCCCGAGGAATGAGACGTCAGAGCAGGTTTGCCAATCGATGTTGAAGTCAGTGGATTTTATTCCATCGGCATGCGGGGGACTGGTGGAGGGTAACGGGTGGAGGCACATGGAAGCTATCCGTAAGTAGTACCCTGTCCATATCGCCGTTTCATATGCATCGTACTGACTCTTTCCCAGCTCTCACTGGCCCAGCAGCGCCCTCCCCACCAACAGAGGCCCAAAACTCCAGCTCAAAGTGCCATCCCACACTTCCGAAATCAAATGACCTGACGTTCATCTATGCCTACAACGACACGGGTACCGTGCGGGCAAACACGACGATCCCGATGTTTCGCGGTATTAATCTGGCTATGAGCGTGTTTTGGTCGCCGGATGGAGATGTAGAGGATGCGTTGAGCGAGCCTGATGCGCATATGAGTTGTTTGTGGCCGGTGGATGATGACGGACAAACGAAGGAGACGGAGGTGAAAAATGGGGCAAGGATGTTGGATGTGAGCCGGTCGATAGGGCTCGTCGCGTTGGTTGCGGGAGTGCTGATGGTATAGATAGCCGTTGAAGAATTTCCGAGCGCTGATCGCTACGTATCCTGTAGGAAGGCTGCTTTGTGCGATAATCCGCCTGATACCCGCTATACAGTAACATGTAGAGTTGAGAAATATGCCGAGAGACATGCAGTCTTTCGCTGTCGTACGCGCTTATGCCGCTACGAGTCCATGTCAGTGTACCGTATTTCACAGGAGTTGAGTCCAATAATTTCAATGTTGCCGTTTTCACTGTGGTTCAAACCCTGTCTCGCAGAGGTGTGAAGCGTGGTGGAGTCCCGGAAGTTGGCATTTGTGAAGATCCCTTTGGACCTAGTCCGATTTAGGTAAGGCGCGATCACCTTCTCTGAACTCAGAAACGACATCTCGTCGGTCATCTCTCACTCTCACCCTCACTCCTCGTCCGAAAAGGCCTGTGGTCGACGCTCCCTGGTTATCCATGCCAGTATAAAGGTATTGATTGGGAAAGGCCCATAATTACAACGACTTGTACGGCTATGGCATAGTGCGGAACTAGGCTCATCGTCGGCGGACCGACCCCGCTATGTTTCTTCGCAGGCGAACATTCATCGTGACGCATCGCGTCTCACCCACGATGAACGCGTATGACACCGCACATGGACAGCGAAAGCCGTGACGACCGCGACCAAGCCTGTAACGAATGCAGACGCCGCAAGGCGCGCTGCGACAAGACGCTGCCCGAATGCGGGCCTTGCAAGAAGAACCGCCGCCACTGTCTCTATGAGCGACACAGTCGAACGCCCCTCACACGGAAGTACCTGACCCAGGTAGAGGAGCAGCTCCGTCGTGCACAGTTACAGGCGTCACGTGCAGAAGCCCGCACGCAGCAGCTCGAAGCTCGACTGCGACAGCTGCAAGGCGAAAGGAGGGCACCAGACGAAAGCAATGCGACCTACCCCGACCACGACCCTGACGCCGATGCGACGCCCGCCGACGAGTCGTCGCTACCCCTCGAGGGCCCACCTTCGGGTCCGGCTGACTTTAGCTGGGACGAACAGACGCAAGATACCGGTTTGCCCGAGACGAACGCGCCCACAGACGGCTCGCCGGGAGAAGACGAGGGCGCCGTCGATGGAATGGCGTCTCTCACAGTTGACGACAATGAAGCGGGCTATCTAGGTGTCGCGTCAGGTGCTGCCATGCTGCGACTGCTTCTCCCGGATGCGCACGCCTCGTACAAGAAGATGATCCCTCAGCCGCCCGCTGCCCCCGCTCCCACGTCCGTGTCGGACCACTGGCTGGATACGCCACTATGGGATGCACTTGACATGGGCGCCGTAAATCTGGACGCTGCCATAAATGCCTACTTTGGCCTGTATCACAACTCGTATCCACTTGTGGAGGAGCACACCTTTCGCGCCCAATACTCTCAAGTCATCCCTCGTCCAAGCGGGCGTAGCTGGCATGCCCTCGCATTCATGATCGCCGCCGTGGGCCACTTTACGGCTGCAACGGGGCCGTCCGACACCGATCGACGTCTCTTCATGGCGGCAAAGTCCAACATGTCCATCGAGAGCCTCGAGATGGGCAACATCACCCTCGTCCAGACACTGACGCTCATGTCCAACTACCTTCAGAAGCGCAACAAACCCAATAGCGGATACAACTACCTTGGACTCGCTCTTCACATGGCCATGGGTCTCGGATTACACAAAGAGTTCCACGACTGGGACATAACGCCCCTTAATATGGAGATTCGCCGCCGTGTCTGGTGGTGCATATTCGTCTTCAATACAGGTGCAGCAGTTACATTTGGCCGCCCGTTGGCATGGCCAAACCGTAATGTCGAGGTATCGCTACCACTGAACGTGAGCGACAGGGCACTTACCAACCTATCTCGCGCTCTTCCCAGCGAGGCAGAACATATCACGACATTCAGCTCTGTCATCATGCAGTCTAAATTCCATATGTTGACCAACGACATCTACACGCGCGTCATCTCGATGCCATTTCCATCGGCTACTGAGCTCGTGCGGCTGGACGACACTTTGATCGGAAAGTGGGAGTCTTGTGTACCATTTTGGTATCGTCAGGATGCACCAATACCGCTACAGTTTGCGACCGGTCATGCTATCATGTGGTGGCGTCTGAATAACTTTAGAATCATTATGTACAGACCGTACGTGATGCGTCATGTCCTCCAAGCCCGGGCGCAAGATGACGCGAATGACAGCGTTCCGCCGGCCGTCCAAGAAGCTTACCAGCGGTGTCTCCACGAGGCAAAGGCAAGCATATCTGCCATTAGCAAGTTTTGGGCTTCCACGCCGCCAACAAGATTGTCTGCGTGGTACGCTCTTTACTTTCTTTTCCAGGCTTCACTCATACCTTGCGTATGCCTCCGCAACGAACCCAACTCTGCTTTATCCACCAGCTGGCGCTCTCAAATTAGCCAGACACTGCATACCATGCAGTTGATTTTGCCAGTGAACCCCAGTGCTCAAGAATGCTACAACGTCATTCAGCGACTCTGTGGCCCGTTTCTACAACCTCAAGTCCAAGATCAGCCTTTCGGTTCTACTCCAGATAGCACTTTCGTTACTTATCCTCCGCAAGAGTCCACTCAAGAGTCGCCACAGACTCAGATCAACAACGTCTACGCTATGATGTGGCCGAACGCGAATCCTGCCGACGTCGACGTGTTGATGCAGGATGGGCTCTGGACAGGCTTTTTTCCAGACTTGGAAGGTGTGGAACAGCAGACGATGGAAGGTCCGGGTGATGCTAGTGTGGATCAGTTTCCATGGGACTGAAACGAGTGTTCATCCGCTCTCCGACATGAACAGAGGCGTTCGAAGCATGCCTTCACAGTCCTCGACAACCCAGACACTTGCTTTTATTTGGCACGAGAGTGAACCTCCCTCTACTGATCGCGAAAGATAAGGCCTGTAGGCCTAGGTCCTTGTGTACGAAACGAAAGCATTCTCACTCACCGATGAAACTACGGCTATCATCAAGCAACGGTATTAGGGGGGGCAACTAGGAGAGCGTCGGCGATATTCAAGGTGGCTCAGACCACGATACATACGAGGGTCTCCGGGCTGCACTCGAACGGTTGATCTTGGCCATGCGAGCATGTTCAGGGGCCAGAAGACCGAGGACAATTCAAGCTTTGTGGATCAAGCCATGTGGCGTTCCGAACGTGGCGCCAACCGGATGTAGAAAATGCGATGGTTGGTTCAGCTACGCTACAATATACAATAATCAACAATTTCATCGTTTCCCAGCAACCGTCTCCACTAAATACACAGACTCTGCAGTCGACTCACTCATGCCACCATTTCCTTATGCTCCTTATCCGAATACACTCTCTCCTTCTCCATATCTTGCGAATCAACCGCCGCCGCCGGCCCATCAAAGATCTCAGCAATCTCCTCCAGACTTCGACCCTTAGTCTCCGGAAAGAAGAAATAAGTCACAATGAGGAAGACAACCAAAAAGCAACAGAACACAATGTAGTACTTCCACCCCAGATTCTCCATCCCGATAGGATTCACAAAAGCCGCAATGACCAAGGAGCCGTAAATTGCCAGCAACTCACACGTGATCCCCTTGCTCCTTAGTGTGTACGGGAAGATCTCCGTTGGATACGACATGAGCAGCGGCGTGTATGCAATATCATAATGGAAGAAGAAGGCGAAGAGACACACGACTACGACATAGCCGGCCGTCTTGTTCCCTTGTTCGTTGTTGACGGCTGAGCAGGCTGTCCAGACGATGTAGGAAATTAGCATGCCGATGCCGCTCCAGATGAAGAGTGTGCGGCGGCCGAGACGGTCGACGAGGAAGGCGGCGCCTAGGGCGGCGGCGAAGTTGAAGAGTTGGAGCAGCCCGTTTATAAGGGTTTGATCGAAGGAGTCTGTTATCCCGATTGAGTTGAGCACAAGCGTAAGGTAATAGGAGACAACGCCTATTCCATTCCACTGAGCAAAGGTACCGAGGCAGACTGCGATGAAGAGGCGCTTGCGATTGCCGGGTGTTGCTACGAGAGTGCCCCAGTTGATGGTGGATGCAGCTCTTTCGTGTCGGATGGCTTGCACAATTTCGCTCATCTCACGAGCCACGAGCGGGCTGTCGTGGTCGCCACCAGCGTGGTATTTGGTCAGAATCTCACGAGCTTCCTCGGTGCGTTCTTGGGCTACCAGCCATCTGCTTTGTGTCAGCACGATTATTGTGTGGGGAGGACAGCAAGGGTACATACCGTGGAGACTCCGGAAGAAACCAGAAAAACGCAAGCTGGATGAGAGGATAACCCGCCTGGAGGATAGTAGGAATCCTCCAACTCCAGTTGCTTTGATGCCCCTCCGTGCCAAAAGTCGTCCACGCGGCGAGGATCGCACCAAGATAGTACATCGTCCAGAACGCGCTGGTGTACTTCCCGCGATGCGTGGGATACGCCAGCTCGGCAATCAGCATGGGAGATGGCTGTACGACAAACATGCCTGCCGCGCCGACGACAAAGCGCGAAACGACGAATTGCGCTAGTGTTGTGGAAGTCGCTTGGATGATGGTGGCGATGATGACGCCGATGAGGCCGCTAAAGAGCACGATACGCCGGCCGTAGCGGTCGGATAAGACGCCTACGAAGGGGAGCACGACGACGGAGCCGATGGATTGGGCGGCGTTGATGAGGCCGAGGAGGGCTCCCGCGGGTCTACCGAAGTAGTCTTGCCATTGCTTCAGGGATTGAAGACCGTTCATCAGAGAGCCTGCTTTCAGTTAGTCGGGGCTTCACGCATAGGGCGGGAGCAGGCGTACCATCGTAACCAGCAACTGCGGAGGATAGAAGCGGGACGAGTAGGATGAGGTTCAACCGCAGTAGATGAGGCGTTTGGAACCAGTATTTCGTCGTCTGGGGCATCACCTCAGCGAGGGCGCGCCCGACGATTGCTTCGTCCTTCATGATTGATCCGGCACAACGATGACGCAAAGAAAAGGTATCAAAGGAGTAGGGGAAGGAAAGAAGTGGTGATGGGCGAAGATGCGATACCTCACGACGGAAACACACTCCATTTAATACCCCCTCTCCATCTCACAGCTAGTACACTGCATTACTCGCTAATACGCCATTACATCCGAGTAGCGAGTAGCCGCTCCGCATGGTGCCATTTCCCAGCTCCGTGGGGACCCCGGACTGTAATCCCCAGGTTCCTAGCTATCGGGATTGGGCACTGCAAACGGGGCACTGTGGGCCGTTTCTGCTGTGCACGCGACCGGGTCTTGTCGGGTGTGGGATGGGCGGGCGACTGTCACCCCAATTTTCATCGGGCCGATTGCGGATATAGAGAGCTAGACGGCTCGACGGCTCGACTGACGTCATCGTAGAGTTGCGCAGATAGGAGGACTCGCACGGGACCTTTGCACAATTGATGTTGAGCATGTCGAAGGTCACAAGAGTTGCGAAACCATGAGCGTGGCGTTGGAAAGGTTGGCCTGGACCCCGAGAGATTGACTATTCCGAGGTGGTCTTTGCCGCTCATCCTAAGGTCGCGGTACATACTTCAAAGATCAATGCCTAATACCATGGAGCACAGAACACTAGCTGGTACTTTGCTACTTAGTTTGTACCCTCGAGTTGAGTATCAGTCTCGCAGTGGAGCGCGTCACTATGAAGTCTTAGTCGACATCTCTTTGCTTTGCAAAGGATGATGAGATTCGCTCGCTCGAATACTTAGACACTCTGCGGTTGCATAGAGGATTTTTTATCTTGATATCCGATAACTATGTTGGGACCCATGTCAACATGCTCTGCTCCATATAATGTTCTCGTCATCACCGCATCGATATCCACGACCATGCAAGGCTCACATTGATAAAATATTTCCGCACCCATCTACCTGCAAGTATACCCTCCATCGACCACAATATCCGCACCGGTAGTATACGTACTAGCATCACTCGCCAAATACAAATACACGGCCTTCAACTCTCTCGGGTCGGCATCGCGTCCCAACGGCGTCAAGCTAAACCACTCCTCCTTCATCTCGAATGGCACACCGCCGGAGATGGCAGTATCGATGTAACCAGGGCTGACGCAGTTGACGCGACCGCCCCATTTGGCCCACTCGACAGCGAGGGACTTTGTGAGGTGAATCACGCCGGCTTTGCAGGCGTTGTAGCAGGTCTGCTCTTGTGGGACGTTGGCGGCATGGCCGGACATTGAGGCTGTGAAGATGCAGTTGCCGACTGTGTTTCTGTAATTAGCATCGTTTCTCTCCCAATACGCAGCCTGATCTCGGCGTAGAGTGTGGAGCAACTTACACCCTTGTTCCCTGAACACCAATCCCGCCGCTCTCGCAGAGTAATACGCGCCATCGAAGTCAATCGCCCTCACTTTGTTCCAGTCCTCGACCAAATCGTCCAGTCCACCCGCTTTAGTCGGTATCCCCGCATTCGCAATCATGATGTCCAAGCGGCCGAAGTCCCGGACTACATCTGCGACGCCCTTCTCCACGGCGGCGTAGTCTTCTACAGCGACTTGGTACGTTCGCACGGTCACGGAGAAGTCGGTGGCGATTGTGTTGGCGAGTTTGGCAGCGGTTTTGGAGTGGTGGTACCAGATTGCGATCTTTGGGGCATCGTGTTAGTCGCGGGTGGGAATGTAGAGTTAGGGAGAGGAAAGCGTACGTTTGCACCTGCTTCCGCCAGTCCGCGTGCGATTTCGTAGCCGATGCCTCCAGCGCCGCCGGTAATTATGACGGTTTTGCCGTCGAGGCGGAACATCTTGAAGACGCTGTCCTCCAGTGGGGGGTTGGAGCGCCGTATCGACTGCTTGGTGGTACCATTGCCGTTGGCTGCGCCATTGCCGTTTGATGTAGTCATTTTGAGTTGTAAATTTGGGAGTTGAGGATGTGGGAAATGTGTTCTGGAGAATTGGAAGAGTAAGTTGTGCGTCAAAAGGTGGACAAGTTTCACAGCAGATTATATCTTGATAGAAATGACTACGGCCGGCAACCCATATCTATCCACAGTTTCTGTTGCCAATCGTACCTAGGTACGTTGCGTCGAGGTCCGAGGTCTCGCACGCGGTGGACCCGCAGACGCGGACAACGGCACTCTCTCACCAAAACCCGGGGAGAGTATCATGTCGAGGAAGGGTCACCTGCTCCGAGGTGGATCTGATATTGATCGTGTCGTCCGAGATTCGACGTCGGCTAGCGCGCCGAGCTTGCATGGGCGAGACTTTGGGGTGAGCTGCTCCGATGCCGTCGAAGGGCCCGGGCGCGTGGTCACAAGCTTCTCCACTGTTTTCGGGGCTATGCTGGTGCATGGGGCGAGCTCTGGTGTCCTACTCAGTGCCTTGGCGATTGGTTCGGTGCGCAGATGATGTTTGCTCATCTCGCACGGGGCGTGGCTGCATTGGTTGAGTTAGATGGGCAGGGTCGCCTCTAGTGAGACTTGCTATTCTGCGGACATATGCCATATTCCCGGATCATTGCACTGGCAAGTGCGTCGATGAGTCTGTAGCAAGGGCAAGAAGTAGCCTTGAAGGAACGAAACACTTTTGCAGCCAGGACTTCATACGGAGAGATTCGGCATTCGCAAACATACATTCAGCGCAATTTTGGAACCCAAATAAGTTGAAATCAAAATCGCTTCTCAATTGCAACGCTCTCTATATGCGAAACTATTGGACACCCTGGATGATAACCTTGAACACTCCTTCTTGCGCCGACTTGACCAACTCAAACGCCTTTTCCGCCTCCTCGAACTTGAACCGCGTTGTAATCAGCCGCTTCACGTCGACCTTGCCTGAGGCTACTAGATCCACAGCGTTCGGGTAGCAGCCAGTTGAGTATCTGATGGAGCCCTTTATGGTGAGTGCCCGGATGCAGGCCGTGGTGATAGGGAAGACGACATTCTAGAGTTACACGTTAGCAGTCGTCCTGAAGATGAAGAGAGGGATATGCATACCTCTTTGCCCATACCAGCCTGGACATACATTCCTCCTTTCTTCGCAACGTTGATGCCGGCTTGAATGCAAGGTTCCGCCCCGGTGCACTCTAACACCACATCCGCACCCTCGCCCAAACCGAATTTCTCCTTGATCATGTTCGCAATCGCTTCCGAGTGCGCAACTGGATCGACACCCGAAGCCCCCCTCGGCGGCAGGAATGTGTCGTCCGCCGCATACGACTTCGCAAAGTCCAATCTCGCCTGCGAGATATCAACAGCGATGACTTTCTTCGCGCCTGCCGCTTTGGCTACCGCCTGTGACAAGACACCAATCGGTCCCGCGCCAAATACCACAACTGTCTGGTTCGCCCTTATGTCCGCGACTTTGCAGATCTGCACCGCCACTGAGACCGGTTCGACCATAGCCGCCTCCTCCATGTCCATGTGATCGGGAATCTTGTAGCAGTAATCACTTGCCACGGTATAGTACTTCGCTAGCGTTCCATCCCATGGCGGCGTCGCGGCAAAGATTGTATCGTTGCAAAGATTGTAGTCGCCCGCACGGCAGTAATCGCATCGTCTGCATGGCACACCGGGCTCGATGGCGACACGGTCGCCGAGTTTGAGGTTGGTGACGAGCGAGCCGACTTCGACGACGGTCCCGGAGCTCTCGTGACCTAGGATGATGGGGCTCTTGAGGACAAAGTCGCCGATACGGCCGCGTTGCCAGTAGTGCACGTCACTGCCGCAGATGCCCGTTTGGGCAATGTGGACGCGGACTTCGTGCTCATCGCGGAGCGAAGGGACAGGTCGGTTTTCGAAGGCAACGTCTTTTACTGCGCGGAGGACGAATGCTGGGTTGCTGTCCGTTGTGGTGGTGGTTGCTGAGGACATTGTGAAGGTGGTGTGGCAATTGCGAGTGCAATTGGAATGAGTAGGGAGAATGGAATGATCAAATGTGAAAATATTGGTCAAATCTGCTCCTTTGCAACTAAAAAGTACCTCTCCGTTACTTTGTATTATTTTTCTTTGGCGCTGGTAAACAAATGTCGCGCCCCTCGATGCGGGGTGACGCGCATCGAGGGGTAAACGGCGCCGCGAACTCAGGGTCAAGGGCTTCCGTCAACCTCCAGCGGGGCGCGGTGTGGAGCCCCGAAAGCCATGTGATGGACATCGCGCAGTGCGCATGCAGCAGTTCGCCGCTGGATCCTAGACGGTGCCGCCGTCACGCGTCGCGAAGAGGTGCACCCACTCCGAAGCCTAACTCAACTCCACCACCACGGGCTCGTCGGCAACAAGAGAGCTATATGCGCACCACAGTGGCCGCGTGTAGCTTGCTACATACGCGCCTCTTCGTTCCTCTTCTTGCTTTGCTCTCAAGAAACTTGTTCCCTCCCTGATCATCGATCACACCTCCATATTCTCAGCATAGCCATCTTTCACGATGCCTCTCTACCAGCCCTCAGACTCGTCCAAACCGGTCAACTCACACTTCTCCCTCAAGGGCAAGACCGCAGCTGTGACCGGCGGCGTCCGCGGCATTGGCCTCTCCGCCTCGCGCGCCCTCGCCGAAGCAGGCGCAAACGTAGCCATTCTCTACACCAGCACCACCAACGCCGATGAAGTCGCCTCCAAGATCGCAAAGGAGACTGGCGTCACCGTGAAGGCATACAAGGCCAGCGTCGAGAACAAGGAAGAAATCGCTTCCGTGCTCAACACCATCGCCTCGGATTTCGGACAGTTGGACATCGTCGTCGCAAACGCGGGAATCGCGAACCACCACGCGGCGGAAGACTACACCGAAGACCAATGGCGAAAAGTCATGTCCGTCAACCTCGACGGCGCCTTCTACACCGCACAAGCCGCCGGCAACATCTTCAAGAAGCAAGGCCACGGCAACCTCATCTTCACCGCCTCCGTGTCCGCCATCCTCGTCAACGTGCCGCAAAAGCAGGCCGCATACAATGCCTCGAAAGCTGGTGTGGTGCAGCTAGCGCGCTGTCTAAGCGTTGAGTGGGTCGAGTTTGCGCGCGTCAACTGCGTGAGCCCTGGCTTCATTGCTACGGATATGTTGGATGTGCACCCCAAAGCGCACCGGGATAAGTGGTTCGACATGATCCCCGCGAAGAGGATGTGCGACCCGGATGAGTTGAAGGGCGCGTATGTGTTTTTGGCGAGTCAGGCCAGTTCGTACATGACGGGGGCGAACTTGGTCATCGATGGAGGTTATTCGCTGCCGTAAGGAATTAGCTCGGTTTAGATATCCACCCAGAATCGATTGCTGCTGCTGAACATATCTCGCTGTTTTTAAATGCTGTGCCCAGTAACGTTCATTTCGCGGCCACTCGACCCGACACATGATACTGCAGCTTGCCACGCACCTCTCATATTCAGTTCTCACATTCAGTTCTTACATTATCTTCTCATATCCAACTTCCAACTTTCATATTCAATTCTCGATATAAACATCCGGTGTAATCAAAAGCCCCCTAATGAAATCGCCATTGGGCAAGTCATTCTCCTTCACTCTCTCCACAGCCTTCAACGCACTCGTCTCAATCCCAGCTACCAAGTGTCGCTGTGCAAGCCGCTCTTGGACTATTTCCCTCGGCACATCAACGAACCACTTCTCTGCACACAATGCTGGCACATCCCTCCAAGGCTCTTGGTCTAAGAGCGTGTAATTGCCCTCCACAATGATCAGGCGGTTGTGGGAAGAGATGGGGATAGCATCCGCCACGGGATCTTGTAGAGCGTGGTCGAAGCTGGGTGCGTATAGGAATTGTTCAGTCGAGGTGGGATCGAGTGAGGATGTGACAGGCATGCGTTTCAAGTCTTTGACAAGGTTGATGAACGCGGGCGCGTCGAAAGTGAATGGTGCACCGCGCCTCTTGAAGGCGAGTGCCGGATCTTCGAAATTTGATAGTGCTTCTTTCGTGTAGTGGAATCCGTCCTGCGATACATGCCATGAGCTTTGCAACAAGTTGCATCAAGGGCGCATGCTACATACCATAGGCACAATAGCGACATCATGGATATTCCTCGCCGCAAGCTCGACCATCAACGCCAGCGAAACAGTCGACTTGCCCGACCCCGGCACACCCGCAAGCGCGACCAGCACGCGCGAATGCGGATCGGACGCTTGCTGGCGGGCGAGAAGGCCTTCAACGCGCTTGGCTAGATCGAGTATAGTATCCGCAAGGGAAGACGTGACGATGTCTTGGGCCATCATGGCTTCGATTCGATTGCTGTCAAGGATGTGTTCGGATTTCGGATCGATGCAAAAGAAGGCTTCGGGGCGTGGCTGTATGTGACTCGGACTTCTGTGGGATTATGGAGACATGTCCTGTTCGTGATGGAGTCTCGTCCGGAATGATCGCAGGCGATGGCGTGTGCCGGTGTTGTGGGGTTCGGGCGACCGTCGCCCTTGCGCGAGTCATGTCGTGCGTTCGTGACGAGGATTTCTTACCGCCGCTACGCTAGTAGACTGCTAGGCGCCTCGTTGGCTCCGACCGTTTGCCTCCGACCGTTTACTCCATGTTTGCCTCATAGAATGGCTGCAAGAGAAGATGTCGGGTACTGTATGCGGCCGCGGTGCCAATTGCAGGTCGATGTCCTCCGGCCTCCGGAGGGTCTTGGGTCTGGGCGTAGACTCCGCCGGTATTCATGCGCATTACCTTGCGCATCCCAATCCACACCAATTCAGTAGAAGGAGTGATTCCGCGGTCAGTGCGACGAGGTGCAGGCGGCTGGGTGGACGACGCTTCTACCCGCTTCGTCTGCCGTGGCAAGGAAACATGGCTGGGCATTAATCATTCTACTTCTATGCCCTACCATTCAAAAGTTCGGTCTTTGATGGTGGGCTTACGTATAAAGTTTGGATAGCTAACATCACATTCGACTTACCGTGCTCTGGGGCTCTGCGGGCGCAGAGTACTGGCAATCGTGTTCATTGGTATGGCTGCTGCTTGGTGGTCTGCTGAGGGACGACCCCTCCCCTCTTTCCCAACCTCTGGCTTCTGAAAACGTACACTTTCGTATATCAGACGAGAGCATTCGTCTCTTTCTGTTTCCAATTCCTAAGCTAACGCAGTGAGACGATCCTTTATATTGGTAAATCAAATTCCAAATCCTTCAAGATGTAATACACATCCGCAGATATCATACCAGAGTATTCTTGGATAACACAGTAGTATCGACTAAATGGCTCACGTTCGACTGCAGCACATTCTGACACGTAAGCATTGCAACGCCGAGGTCGTGTCGTCTATGGCTCGGTATTGCTTAGCTCGAGGATATGATAGCTCATAGCTTTCTGGGAGCAGTCGCGCGCACTCCTCTCGCGTTCCTTGGTTGAAGAGGTCTTTGAACCTTTCTTGAATGACCTACGCGGCTATTAGCAACTGTAGATCCATCAAAAAGAAGACTTGCACTAGATTCAAGAGCCTGAGATAGTGAGAGCGAAGCCATAGCGCTCTTCACGGCCTCTTCATAGCCCCTCCCCACCCCCGGCCCCCCGAAAAACTGGCGCATCCCTCACTCCTTCACTGGGCGCCTTCCTGCACGTTCTTGCCTGCAGGCTGCACTCTAAATCCTTCACCGTACATCCCATGGGCCATAGAACGGAGGTTGTCCTTTATTGGACTAGCGTGTGGATAAACCTCGGCTGACATCTAGTGAGTTCTTGCCCTCACGACCCTTGCCGAAAGCATTAACCTACTTTACGCGTCACACCTAGGAATTGGACTGGCACTTCTTGCATTTAGACTTCCCTTAGCTCCATGCCGGCCGCACTGGATCTTCTTCACAGGCAGATCGAATTCCAGTCAGCGGTCAACCACGAGTCGGATGTGTTGACGAAGCTTACTTATGTGCAAGAAACCCGCAATGTGTATGCTTATCTTTTCGAGCATACCAGCGACATCCAGGCTCTCACTGCACACCATTTAGGAGTGAACCGAGCACAATGCGTCGTATCACATTGGGAGGAGTGGATTCGTGGAAGCTTCAACGTCTGCATTCCCGTTGTGGTCGAAGGCCAAAATGGACAGCCAACTAAGACAGTGCTGATGAGATGTCCAATGGCTTATAAACTGGGTAAAGATTTTGGCAGCGTGGATGAGAAGATCGGTTGTGAGGTGGCTACATATGCTTGGATGCAAGATAACTGCCCGGAGGTCAAAATACCCGACTTGCTGGGCTTTGGGTTTTCTGATGGTCGCGATGTAAGCTCCATTGAGTTTTCAGAAACATTCTAAAGCTGACATTCTGTGTATTTAGTTCACCTATACGGCACACCGTCCCCTCTACGTAAGAATCCTGCGCTTGCTTCGCCGCTCCCTCTGCACCATTCTCGGTTTTCCAGTTCCGTCGCAATACGTCTTCCACTCGAGCATGCATTCGTTGAATACAGGACATCTGCTTCTTCAACGGATCGAACAAAGCGATGGAGAAATGTTGTCTACATCTTGGAAGGAACACATGGGGGATCCCGTGCGGAGAACCAATTTATTTACAAGTCTTGCACGCATTACCCTCTCTTTAGCCCGCGTACCTCTACCACGGATTGGATCGTTCACATTCCGCGACGATGGAACCATCGCGCTCTCAAACCGGCCACTCACATCCTCCCTCGCTATCATGGAGAGCAATGGGATTCCAAGAGTAATCGAACAAAACACAACATATGCGTCTGTCGAGCCGTACATCTCTGACCTTCTCGATTGCCATGACCACCGCTTCCTGAATCAGCCTAATGCGGTCTTGAGTCACGTCGATGGCCAAAGTCAGATGGCCCAAAAGGTCTTATTAAGAGGAATTGGCCATCATTTCCTCCCTCGGGACCTTAGAAATGGACCATATGCGCTCCGTCTGACTGATCTCCATCAAAGTAATATTTTCGTCGACGAAATGTGGAGAGTCACATATCTTATCGATCTGGAATGGGTATGCTCGCTTCCAGTGGACATGCTTGGCGCTCCGTACTGGTTGACGGGACTCGGTATCGACGAAATCCACGACGAGGCACTAGAGACTTACGACAAACTTCGCCAGGAATATATGCACATTTTCAGAGAAGAAGAACAAGCGCTACATAGACCGCAATCCTCTTTACGTCTTTCAGAAGTCATGGAGTCTGCGTGGGCAGATGGAAGATACTGGTACTATTCGTGCCTAACGTCTGTGAATGCCATGTATACAATCTTCCCCCACATATTAGCCAAGTTCCATCTTTCTGGCCTCTCCAATGATGCTGCGGGCGCACTCTCTCAGTTCTGGGACCCAGACTCGGAGAAGACTCTAGCAACGAAATTGATAGATAAGGAGAAGTACGATGAGGAGTTGCGAGCGAGATTTGGCGAGCCCACTGCGAGTAACCTTTGAAGGGCGAATTTTAGTGGAATGGCGGATGAACTGGCCAATTCTTTCTTCTAAAAACTACTCTGATGCTGGTTTCTGTTTCTCCTCTATAAGCCACGCTTCAATTTTACCCATCGCGATTTCATCGTGGCTTGGGGCGGATGTAGAGTAATCCTCATCTATCCAGCCATATGTGCCTCCTGAAAGAAGATCGTCACCAAATCTTTCGCAAGACCCAAAGTCATGTAGAATAGGACTGTCGTTAGGATCAAGGGCGATGTTTGTAGGATTCAGGTCGTTATGTGCGAGTCCAAGAGAGTGGAGGTGCCTCGCACCGGCAGGTATGCCTCCATACAAGCAGCGATGTTGAGACCGTAGGAAACATCTTCGTAACGATATTGCAAGATGACTCCGTGTCTTTCGAGGGCGAGTACAGTAATCTGGCTACGGCTAACAGTACAGCCGTAGTATCTGACAATGTTTGCATGGGGATATTGTTTGAGGAGTTCCAAGATCTCTGCTTCTTCAAAAGTATTCGCGGCACAAGCTTGACCTCGTATTCGTTTTCAGCGCATGATAGCTTTGGTCGCTTAACGAAGAGATCCTTTCGATCCGCTTCTGGTACAACAGACATCCACGTATGGAGTGGGTATATCTTCTCATCAGGGATCCTTTGCAGTTCTCGACGGAGATCCTCAACTGTCATCGTATTTGCGTACTCCAAGCATCCGACCAAACCATGCCTTGTCCTCTTTATCAACATAGGTGAAGGTAGAGCGGAGGAATTTGCCCGTCTCATAATCCGTGGCTTCGCTGAGAGTATTCAAATCCCTCTTAGAGCAAATTTTAGAACAAGGGATGGTCTGCTTGTGCCTGTAGGGCGAGCCCTTTTCCATTGGGGAGGACTCCTTCCGATGCTTTCTTGTTGGGGAGTTATGAGGGCGAGGAGTTCGGAGGAGGTGTAGATGGAACGAAGGGCGGGTCTTGAAGGAGCTGGACGGTCTGTTCTATTCAAGGGCGTTAGTAACAGAGCCGAAATACACGTGGCAGAAGGATTACACCTTGAAGGTTGCTTGAGAATTGTCTGGTTTTGCTAGTATTCGTTCCGTCCCGAAGGCTGGCGCAGAACATCAAAAAGAGGTTATGGTCATGCTGTCCTTGTTGCTAGCGATTTTGCTGGCGCCCCAGGTGAACTGGGCAAGCACGACCAGTGACATTCGACCTCGCGGTCGTCCTTGATTTCAATGCGCGGGCTGAACGGACGCGCGGGCGAGATTGCGGCTATTGAGTTTCAAGGGGAAATCGTGTGACTAGCGGCTGCTTTGGTCGAGCCTTGCCCCGGCGGTGATGAATCACATCTAACGTGATTGCAGCATGACGCCAAACTCCAACGCCGAGTCCCGACATTCAGCCGGGGCAGCAACCATGCTCAGTTTACATGCCTGCGAAGATTCCTTGAGGATTCACACAGAAAATTCGCAGACAGTGGCTGACGGTGCCTTCTCGTTGCACTTAGGCTAGAGATCCGTACCGAGTCCTTTGTGCGCTGTCCCCTTTCGCCGCGACCCAGACTCCGTCTAACGTTGTCCGTTTCTTTGTGCACTCTGGAATCATTCACGTTATGGACTAACAACCGCTCTCCCCTTTCCCTGTTACTTGGAAGGTGTGTGTGTGAGAGTGTGTGTGTGTGTGTGTGAGTGTGTGTGTGTGAGAGAGAGAGAGAGGGTGTACACGCGTAATCAAGTCATGCCTATTACACTGTCACACTCAACTTGTGTTGCAATTGAAAGATGTTTTGAAATGTGCCAAGATGTACGATGGTTTTCGCCTCCAATGAGCACTTGCGCGTCTAGGTCCGACGTCTTACTGCATATATCAGGCGGGGAAGTAAATCCAACAATAAGTTGCACTTTTAGGCAGCAACTCCTTGCGTCCCAGTTCACTTAATCAAATGAGATACGTTCTTAACCTACTGACCCAACAATCAACAGGTTCTCGTCATTCACTATGCCCAAATCGCGGCGAACTCGAGACAGGCGCGATTCTTTACACGATAAATTGTTCAAATACCAACCGGGCAGCATCCACTGGTTGAAGCCGAAGGACGACCTCCGGGGCAACGTCGAGGGCACAGAGGAGATACCCGACGGTTGTTACAATCATCCTGCCGTTTTGCTTTGGACGGAAGGGTCCGGAGCAAAAGCAGCTATCTTCATTGTTAGTGTTTTTATCTCATCTGGACAAAACCGCGACTGAGCCCCGTAGATAACGTCGTTCGATGGGACTCCACTTGAGATTCGACACTCGACGAACAGAGGTGCACGAAAACTGCATCTGCCCATTTCTCCAAGCCTCCCACATCCAGACTCTAAAGTTTTGCTCGAAATTGATGGTGATCCGTTACGAAGCAACAGCTACGTTAAAACTGAGCATGTGAGAGTCTGTAGTGTCCGAGCTCTTCGTCCGTATGGCGCCCGCAAGTTGACGACTCGATCCTACGAAATTTTGATGTCCTATGCACCATCGCCGCCGCCGAGCGCTGATATCGGGGTTATCCGTCCACGACAAGCCCGTCCTTACTCTTTTACACCCCCACCCCCACCCCAACCAGTGCAAGACCATTCCCGTGGACGTTCACATGCCGATTCTTGTCCTGGCGGCCGTCAGAACATTACAAGCGTCGCGCACACTCAGATTCCTCCACAGAATCATACCGATCCTCCGAGGGCGCAACAGAGCGACACGTTAAGACAGAGCCTCCTCCCTCCCCATCTCCCGACATCTACCATTGCTCCGAGAACGCAACAGAGCGACACTTTAAGACAAAGCCTCCTCCCTCCCCATCTCCCGACATCTACCATTCCTCCGAGAACGCAACAGAGCGACACTCCAAGACAGAGCCTTCTACCTCTCCATTCGCCGACATCTACAAATTCACGCCAGATCACATATGGCACTTTTGTGCCACAAAACCAAACGTCGCACTCCCGTGTCCGATCGCCTCGGCGTTCAGCAGCTCCTCGGCGTTCAGCAGCTCCTCCAAGAGACGGATGCCCATATGGGAAGATCTGCTGTATGATTATAGTCGTCGGTATTGTAGGCGGAGGCTTGTTTGGGATTGTCAAGTTGGTCGCATTGGCAAAAGATTCCATTCCTATGATATCAAGGTGGATCCATCGTTTATTTTCCGAACAAGTGAGTGCAGTTACGCACTTCGGTGTTAGAGCGGGACAGCCTGTTGGTAGCATGACACTGCACAGACTGAGAACAGGACGTCTTATGTAGGTGCACAGCGTCTACAAAAATACATGATATCTCAACGTTTGCGTTGTATTGTGTTTGCTTAAAGTCAAAATACCTTCTTTTTTGCGGTACTGGGGGTTTTGCGCAACGTAGGGAGGGTAACTGATTAGTTAGATCGCTTGCAATGGATGGCTTCACCGTCTTCAGAAGGTTCATTACATAATCTGATCTGTGTGTTGGACTCTTCTGTCCAGACAGATACTAGCCATAACTTGAATCTTTACGGTGATGCTTCTTAGCCACTCGGGCTTCTTGCTTTTGCTGGCCACCTAGACTGTATCGTTACCGGAGTGATGAAGATTATACATGAAACGCTTTTAGAAGGCCAAATTTTCCTTGTTCAAGATGCTTGGATTGGACTGTATTATGCCTCCACCTTCGATGTCGATACAGGTTTTACATGTGTGTTACAAAGGATCAAAACAATCCCAGAGAAACGCCCGTGTTGGCGAATTCAAACAAATTGAGCCGCATAGCCCGTACCGTACGCCGTCTCGTAAACATACCATGTAATCCGTATCCTACAAATACCCAACGCCACTCTCATTCTTCTTCCGAGCTCCCTGCCGACGCTTCGTCGCCGATTTTCCAGGCTCGACCTCGACCTCAGCCTCTACCTTGACCATCCACGCACCCGTCCTCTTTACCAGTGTATCCAAGCTCTCCGGGTTCATGTCCGGCACCTTCCAGTCTAGCCCATAGAGCAACTCGATGTGCTCCTCGCACCACATCCAGTTGATATCGCCCTGCGTCCCCATCTTTGTGAATATTACCAAAGGTCTGATATACTCTGCCACCTCTTCTGAAGCAATCTCACGAATCAGTCGATATGGGTTTAGACCCGTCGACAGCTTAGTGTTCAACTCGGAGATGCGAGCAGTCATGACCGACGCATAGAGGATATGGTAATGTTCAGACCAAGTGAAGTCGTGTTGGAGTCCAGTATCCGAGCGTGCGGTGCGGATGATCTGCGCCCTGGCGGAGTAGTCGGTCAGTGCGGGTGTGAAAGCGTTGCGGATCAAGTCTGGATGACGATTGGCGTAACGGGCGTCTGGGCTGCGGTCGTGCTTCCTTGGGGCTTTGGACTTGCTCCTCGGGGGACTCACAGACAGTGAGTGAAGGTTGTCCTCGCTCGACGTGCTAGAGGCGTGGGGCTCGATGGCATGCGCTGGAGGCGGAGCTGCGGGCTCGAAGGCAAGTGCTGGACGGGGATGTCCGTCGGCACCGTAGCGCTCCAAAGTGCCAATAATAACGTGGGGCAAGTGATCAGGCTTGGGTGAGTGGACCAGCTGCAGGTTATTCAAGCGCGCAGATCTCCGAATAGCTGGTCGGGAAGGCGCCTTGAACAAAGGCTCATCCCCTCCATTGTCCTCTGGCGCGGCTAAGGCGGGATCTGTATATATCTTCTTGTCAGCGTCTTGAATGTTCTCTAGGCTGTGGACCTCTCACCTTGTTCGAGGTCTGCCAGTACCGGATCGATAGATGCATCCAATTGCACAGGCCACTCAGCGTTGCGCGCAGGGTCCGTGTATGGTCTCATTGGAATGTTGAAGTCGAATTGGTCGTTCTTCCAGAGCGTCATGGTTGATCCGTGCTCTCTTTGGTGGTGGGGCGTGCTTTGTTTGAGTCTGCCTATAGAATTTAGCACTTTAAATATGGCGAGAATCTGGTGGGGGGCTTAGCGCAGTGGGTGAGAGAGATCTGACGTAGTATGGCAAACAGTGACACCAGAAGCCCTGACTAATGTCATTTTCCTGGCAACCTTGGGCCGTGGCGGGTAAGGTAGATCGTCGATGCCTCACACACATGCCAAGGGTCGGGGGAGTCCGGGGAAGCCTGCGAAGTGACATTGTAACGCTTCCGGAAAGTCTCTGCGCCTGACTCTGATGTCGAATGAGTTTTATGACTCCCATGCAAATGGGCACAATGGGGAAGAATCTGAACAGGGCACTCGACTAGTAGATTCAAATCTAGCGGCGACTTTTCTTTGTGATTCCCAGGGTGAACTCTCTTAATGTGGGACACGACCAATTCACGAATTTGTCAAGTGATTTCCCACAACAATTATCGAAAATATGCTGCCACATAATTTTCAGTTTCCATAAGCTACATGTGGCTATGCTAACCAGTCTGCTTACATCCCGTTGCACTGATTGGGATTAGCGTTGGGTCTTCTCGTTGTGAAGGCACACTTCAGCAATCGGGCTCCAACCTCGGGCAAATTGGACTTTTCACTATGACCACTGCTTCAACAATGTTCGAAACTGCATCCAAATAGGGCAATTAATATGTGAGTACTGGTCATTAGTTCTGGCTGGGTAGTGATTAAGACTGCTACATATATACTCAGTAACTATTAACTGCACTCGAACACAACAAATACTCATAATATCCATATACGTTCAATTAAGGTTCGCGAAAGACTTGTAGATGATCGTTTACCACACAAACTCGCCGAGATAGCCTAAAATTGAGATTCGAGGTGTGACTTCAACAACGAGGTAACAGTGAAAGTCAGCCAATTCACTCTCGAACCAGCAAGGAAGACGGAAGCATCTCGGATTAAGGATGAGCGCAATTGCTCTGTGAGGCTTTGTGTCGGCGGTTTGCTTATAGGGAAAGCGCCGAGCAAAGCTCGCAGTAAGCACAGGAAAATTTAGCTTTCGCATTATTATATGTCTCCCGAGATTAGCCAAATGCCGCGCGGCATTGTTGGACCTGCAGAAGATGTCAAACTGTATGTCAAACCTTTGCCTCTGTATGTGTGGAACTCGGATCGACTAGTCTCGGCCCACTTCGCCTGCCGACTGGACCCTGGTCGTTCAATGATCAACAGTAGCCGAACCACTATCCCCATGAGGAAGCTGATGGAAGCTAAAAAGATGCCCGCGGCAGATTAGTATGGAGCGGGGAAATTACTCCGATCCGTTAAACTTCCATTTTGCGTTCATCGACAACGGATGCAGGAACGAGGCCTTCAAACACTGTCCCAGTCAGAATTGAAAATTATGATTGCTTATTTTCGAGTCATGAGGTCGATATTATAAACTAGATGTCTTACGAACTACGGCATTAATGACTCTTATTGCAAGGGAAGGGTTGTATTCAATAAAATAGCAGATGGGAGCATGTGAGGGGTTTGCGGCTAACAGATGCGAGCCTAGTGACGCCATGGACGATCAAACCCATAACATATAAGATGTGACACGACCTCGCACGAAAGATCTCTTCAGCATTGACGAGCGAGCACCACGGTGCCAGACTGTCGGGAAGGCTTTTTTAGTTCAGGGACCTCGTGCCGTCCGCGCCGATTCGCAATAGCCAGAAACCGGTCTGCGCGCCGCGCGCCGCGATTGATGAACGATTGGTTTGTGAAAGACGTCCCATGCCCCTGCATAAGCTAGATCACTCTAGCAACTTTAGCGTATGCGGAATAGCACCACATACCGAGACTTTGTCGACTTAACTCGCGAAGTCATGCCATAGAAGGCCCTACTGTATACGAGCGGGACCGTACGCACGGGGAAGTCGTAGACTATATCTTCGACATGGGCGCCTCCTTCCTGTGCACAACTTTTCTAATCCTTCTTCTTTCATGGACCCGTCCTTCCCCGCGACGAGATTCTAGCTTCGATCAGTGGGGAGTCTCTATTGATCGCTTGGGCGATCTCCGTATCAGCCTATCATGGCTGATCTGTTCTCAAAACATGCCGTGTTCCAAGCGCTCAAGCTCCGAGGCAACGGAATAATCAGCGACGTAGAGGTGAGTTTATGTTGGCTTGGTTGCTTGAAGAGTTCGCTGACCTATCGAAGTATCCTCCAGGCTACTTCGAAGAAAGCCGCACTTCGTCTATCATCGCTGGAAACGTTGTATGTCAGACCGTGGGGACGCTATTTGTTCTTGCACGTGTGTACTCGCGCCTTTGCATAATAGGGGCGTGGAAAGCCGAGGATTGGACGTTGGTGGTTGCTTGGGTACACGCTGTCCGGAACCTATCAACCACCTGCTGACCGTGATCTTTAGATCTTCGCGACAGGTTATAGCATTGGATCATACGGGCAGGTTGCCCATGGCGCTGGTCGACACCTCGCCGCTCTCACCAACCCCGAGGACGCCGTAACGTCCCAGAAATATGCTTTCTCGAATAACGTAATCATCTTCTTCGCGCTCGCCCTTCCCAAAATCAGCATCTGCTTCGCATACCTGCGCATCTTCTACTTCGACAAGCCCGGCCGGCGTCTGATACAAGGGTTGATGGTCTTGCTTGTCCTCTTGATCGTTCCCTTCGTTATTGAGCAATTTGTGGCGTGCAAGCCACTGCATGTTTATTGGACGGAACTGAGGCCAACTGATAAGTGTCTGCAAGACCGAGCAACACTCTACGTTAGTGGAGGTATGAACGCTTTAGTAGATATGGCGTTGATGGTCATCCTGATTCCGCGGATTCTGCACTTGAAGATGCACAATCGTCAAAAGTGCATTTTGCTGGCTATAGTTGCCCTCGGATTTATAGCGGTGGTAGCGGCCGTTATTCGCATGGTGCGCGTTGGGACCACACTGTCCAAGTACTCGAGTGGAGGTTTCGATCCACCATGGGACACGTACGATGTGACCATCTGGACGTCGGCCGAGATCTACACCAGCTTGATATGCGCCGCAGCTCCTGGAGTGAAGCCGCTGGTATCAATGTTGCTTCCGCATCTGCTGGGGACAACACTACGGAGTCGCACTCGCAACACTGGTGGTCAGGGTTACGGCACCGGTGCAATCGAGATGAGTGGGAAGACGAAGCGAACGAGACCTGGAACAAGCGGTACGATACTTAAGAGCGGTTCTGCGACAGCATTGACGGCTGGAAGTGGTCAATGGATTGAGGTTGGGAGAGGAGCCGATGAAGAAAGTCTCGGAAAAACCAGTGACGAGGAGAGCTATCACGAGCGACTAAGGGTCGATGGTGGGATCGTCAAGACAAGCGAGGTCATGGTGCACACCTCCGAGGCGGTCGGAATTCCAGTTCCATCATACCCACTCAACATGTCGCCCGGAATTTAGCTTTTTCGTTATGGGATAGACCGACTTCTTGCAGTCTCAAATGCTGAAGAGAAAGATTTTAACCTGTGTCAATATAACTGATACAGGGCCCGCTTCTTCACATTCTTTCACCACAGTCACCGTTCACGCCACAACATTCAAAGGCCAGTCAACTGAAAAGGCAGAATTGGGCCAGCTACGGTTCTGATCCCCGTTCTTCTCTTGCGGTTTGCACCCATTAATAGTGCAAACTGGCTGCTTTACAAGCCGAGCGCGGTATATGACTGCGAATCAAGAGCCGAGGATAGTGACCCTGTTACACAATCCGGGAATGCATCGTGGGGTCATGAACACGAATGAAGAAGCAGCAAGCATGGGGAGCCGAGGGGAAAGGGGTAGGTGGTGGTGACTAGGCTGCGATAGGGAAGAACCAATGCGGGCGCAATAGGACCCAGCTGAGAGCTAGCGCGACTTTAACCTTTAGCGTATAAATAGACCACGATCGGTTGGAGATCATGACCTGTCTCGGAGATTCCACCAATGGATCGTCGACCTTCCAGAGTTTTAACGCAGCCCTGCAATCCCGAAAGATGAGCCTGCGAGACTACCACGTGTCACTACGGCAAAAAAGGGTGCGGAACATCGCAAATGCTTGTGGCTAATCGGTCTAGTACTAGCGGAACATACACACCAACGCCAACGGCGTCTTTGCAAGCGCTGTTTAGCATTTTGAACATCGATTGGCTCTGGCTCTAACATGTAATCTGATCGCGCACGCTCAATCCCGCCCGCAAGAGCTCTAATCTTGGTTCACTACATCACTCGTTACATCTTCCATGTTCATAGCCTCCATATGATACACAGACTATCTTCGATAAAGCATTCGTGTCACTGTCTCGTCATACAGTACAACCCGTAGGTCTTCCGAGATCACGGGAGCCTTCAATGGGCACATGATGTTCTGGTACCTGGAGGCTTTTCTGGAACGACCTCTTAGAGCCACTGCACGCTGCACGGCTAAGGAGTTATGATAGCGCGAGCTCATGCAATCCCTATGGTCCCCCATCAGAGGTCAGTCGAGAGCAAGCCACTGGCAGATTTCCAGCTCTCGACCATTCTAGGTCGGTGAGGCTGGCCAGACTCAGCTGTGGCAGCACCACCACGAGAGAGAAAAGTTATAAAGCTATTCCCCCAACACTCTTCTCGCATCTTTACCCAGCGCAAATTCTCCATCGCAATTCGCAGTCTCGCACCTGGTCCACAGTCCTTACCCGCCAATCACACTCCGCAAACCGCTAGCGCAAACTCTCTCTTAGCCAAAAACGCCACATCGTCGACCACTCAGAATGAAGATACCAACTTTCCTCACGATCCTCTCCTGCGCTATGCTCGTAGCAGCGAGCGGCAGAGATCCAATCAAAGACCTCCCTGCCGATGCTGCAGAATCGACAATGACGCAAACGCCCACACCTGTCGAATACACGACGTCGCAGTGCTCGATAACGGCTGCGGTAACAACGCCATTCGAGAGCGTTTGGTACAATCAGACGTGTGTTTGGGAACCGATTACGACGACGGTAAATTCGGTGAATTACGAGTACGGCTGCAGTACGTATGTTGCGACGACTACGACGACGACTAGCGACTAGTTACGATGTGTATGGTATTTGGATGATTGGGCCTTTCGTCGACGGCTTCGGATTGAGGTGTCTCATATTTGGCGTCTGATTTTGTTTCGTCACTCTTCACATGTGTATATTGTGGGTATGGGAAAGTGTATGGTTCCATGTGACTAGGAGGATGTGTGAAGTTCGGACACAGAAAATACGCGATTGCGCTTACCCTCTCCACCGTCATTCAGAGATCTCATGTCTGCTGCTCTATTGAATTGAACCATGGCACTTGATATCCTGCGATTGTACGTCTTCAAGGCTAGGTTTGCCAAACTCACATATGTAAACATAAAGCAGCGAGCAGGTATCAGTGGTTTCTTTCTCAAGCCATTCACATCGAAGGTCATCTCCGTCTAGAAGCTCTACCTGTGCTAAGGTGGAATTATCCGTTTCATCAATCGTGTCTGTGCCACTAATCGAGTGTGGTAAACGGTCTCTTATTCTTCTTCACTAGCATCGTCCCTGATGCGACGACATCCCACTCCGAGGACCGAAACAGGTCCGGTTCCTTAAGACAATACAGCACATTAAAGGTAGCTCAGTAAGTCAAGGGAGACTGTGTAGCATCTCTAACAATTATGTAGAGGTCCAGTGTCGGGTGCCAATAAGCTACGTCTCCGCAAGAAGACCCGCAACCACTTCAGCAGCCTCTGCAAGCACTTTCCTCGTTTCCCCGTCAAAACGTTCCTCTACACTCAAAGTCCGCAGTCTCTCTTCCCACAATTGCCACCGCTCTCGCATCAATCCGTCCTCCCTCGGCCACAGGTCCGTCTTTTCCTCCAGCGCGGCCGCCCACTCTCGGGACAACTCTTCCCGATCCGTATTCCACAATTCCCGGCCTCCCTCTCGCACCCAAGTCGCTGCAACGCGAACATCAAGCGCCCACACCTCTTCCGAAGACATTCTGTGCGCTTTTGGTTGGCGATCCTCTGGGCCCGTGCGCTCCAGTACATCGTGGCACGCATAGAAGACCCGGATAGGATGCACCTCCCCTTTCCCTTTGGTCGCATTCAACACCACGGCCGAGAAGGTGCAGAAGTGGAGATAGTGTTTGTCACCACTGCTACTCAATGTGCTTGCGGTGGTGCTATTGTCTTCTCCCGACGCACGCACGCCGTCCCAGTCGCGCCATTGCTCCAAGATGTCGTGCACATCACGCCACTGCGCGCTGAATCGAGGTAACTTCGGCCAGTGTAGTGATCCATCCCCCTCCGTGTAACTGCGAAGCTGCCGCTCGGCGTTAGAACCCGCGCGAACATTGCTGGGCTGTGTAGGCGGCTGCGTTCGGAAACTGTTGAGAAGAGCAAGCAGGCGGTCGTTCGACGTTGGAGAGGTGACAACAGCCGTGAAGAAAGCGTCCCAAAGCTGCCAAAGCGCGTGCGCGGGGTCGGAGAAATCGGTGATGGTAGAAACTACGGCGCCCGCCGTCTCATCTGGCTTCGGTGCTGAGGTAGGGTTGGTGGAGTCGAGAAAGGCATTTATAGGCTCAAAGAACGGGTTGGGGGCATTGGTACCCGGGATGTCAAAAATGGTAGTCATTTTCGAGGTGGTGAAGGTGGGGGCTGTGCAGCGTAGGTCTATGGTGGTGAGTTCCTCTTTGAAAGTTGCTTGCACTATTGATCTTTATTGACGTGAGCCTTCCATTCGAAGTAAGGCAACCGTTAATAGTCACCTGACTCTCAGTCGTCGTTGATATACGCACATCGAGATGACGTCACATGACTCTCAGTCGTCGTTGATATACGCACATCGAGATGACGTCACATGACTCAGCCGCAGTTGCCTTGCATAGCCGGAGGAATGAAACAGCCCTACCACTTACAGGTCCTGCGTGGCAGTGCAGATTACTCTCTTGTACAACTACTCTGTTTCGCAAAGTCCGTTAACATGAAGATCTACAGACTTACGTACATCAACCTAACTTGTGCTACCATAATATGAGGGTCGTGCTGACCTTCAGAACACAATCTATGGCTGTGTCTTCTATTGCACGGTAACGTACACCTATAGCTGTCTTATACTCCACCAATCAAAGTCGCAAGGCTTGCGCCACAGCCCAAGGGTTTGCTGATTATACTAGGGACCATGTGAGGGCCAGCAGATCGAAACGTCGAGTTGCTCGCCTATCGCCCGAACTAGTAACTCGATCGCATGTCGGCGAATAATGATCACTTTACCCAATAGTGACGTACGCGAACGGAATCCTTCTAGTTTCAGACTCTATACGCGACTACATTCGCAGCTTCTGTGGGTGCTGATCAGGCCTCCAGTGCTTATACCGGGGTGGCTTATGTTTTTGGCTTTCATTGGATCAATTGGATAGGGCTTAAGAGGTGTGATTTGACCTCATGAGAAATTTCTCCATCAAGTTCACGGGCCTTTCCTATTATGAAGAGTATACTGCTCTAATTGGCAACGACTCTAAAAACAGATCATCGTACAACGCCGAGGAAAGCGCTCTGGGTCATGCTCCAAGCCACCAAACAAAAGATGGAACGACCAAGCAGCAGACTAAAAAATGCCATTCGATGTCACTGATAGTCATCACCGTCATGTGTAATATCAAGCGCGATGTTGTGGTCTGATATCAGCTCAAGTACCGCTTTTCTGTCTCAGTACTTCTTAAATGCTGCGGCTAGCGGATAGTCACACGGACTGAGCCATTTCAAAGGATTTGAGGATGTCCTTCGACGCCTGAATTCCTCGTTGTCAGCTTGGGAATCGGCGATGAGTTGTGGAAATTGTCCAGAATAGACTCAGAGCCTGGTGTCTCATACTAAGAGCCGCAGCATGAAGCGATCACGACCTCTTACGGACGTTGGGCATTGGGGTCCGGGTTATGTACAGCGGTCATGTACGACCACGAGCTCGTCCGCCTGAAGCTTCGTCAAAGGTATAAATCAAGTCTCTCCTGCCATCTATAGCTTCTTCACCACAGCTACCAGTCACTTCACTTTGATTCACTACCAGCGAACAACTCCAGTCTACGATACAAACTTCTGCTCATCATGCATTCCTCAACTTCCACCCTTCTAGCCTTGGGCCTTGCCCTTCTGCAGACCACATCTGCTCTCCCCGCCCCTATCACTCCTGTCAACACTCTCGTTGGACGAACCGTGGACGACCTTCCGCCGTCAGACCAATTCATAGCCTGTCCAGACTATCGCTACAGCCGCCCCCAAGTCGAAAGCGCCATCCAGCAGGGCATCATTCTTACACCAACCAACCAGCCACAGCCAGGTACATGCCATCCATCTCCCAACCTTACTCCCAGCTAACCTTCGCCCCTTTAGCTGGCTTCCCCCATATCTTCGGCAACAATAAGAAACTCCCGTTCGCGGAAAACTGCAAGGGCAAAAAGCTATATGAATTCCCACTGCTTCCCGGGGGCAACGTCTTCGGGGGAGGTGATCCTGGTGCGGATCGAGTTGTGTTTTTTATTCATTCGGATAACCCAGATACGACCCCGACAGATGATGGGTCGTATTGTGGGGTTATGACGCATGATGGGGCGCCAGCGGGAGAGTTTGCGTTGTGTCCTGTCGAAGATTAGATGAAGGGAGTGTGTTCGTTGCACTTTGGACTCACGGGCAGTGTCTCACAGAATTAGCTAGTGAAACCATTTCGGTTGAGCTTTGCTGACTTGATCCCCAATGGGATTAGGTGGCATTGTTTTTAGATGTATATACATGTCGTACTGTCATCTGTCCGCCCCTCGTATTAAGAAGATATCAAATCAGCTTGCGGAGATCTCAGTCGTTGACGATACAGCTGGTCGTTGTATGTGATATTTTCTGCAGCCAACAACGGCATAGCGGCGATCCAGTCAACGCCCGAAGGCGTTTTCGGGTTGAAGCTCGGCCCTCTTGGTACAGAAATGGCAAATATACCTCCCCCCAGGGCACGGGCGGCGGCTGCATCAACCCGGGCCCCTTCGCAAACACAACGCTGCACTTCAAGTACTTCGACGGCGTCACCGATCTCTTCACGGGCCATAAGCTAGAACACGCACTGCATTGCCTAACCCGCGACCTGAACAACGAAATAGCCACAGAATACAACTCCCAAGCCCGTATCGACGACCTCCTCGCGAGTCCCGACATTGCAACGTTCCAGTCCAAAATTTTCGACTTCACGCGCGACACGTCGATAATGGGGCTGCATAACGGCGGCCACTACGCTCTGGGTAAGGATATGCACAACCAGTTTCCTAGTCCAAGTGATCCGGTCTTCTACCTCCATCACGCTGAGATTGATAACATGTATGCGCAGTGGCAGGCCAAGGACCTAGAGACGCGGTAATACGCACCGGATGGCTGGGTCACCACTCTGAACGAACCGCTGAGTAGGAACGCCACATTGGTATATGAATTGGACTTTGGGTACTTGGGCGAAGCAAAGAGGATTGGTGAGCTGATGGATATCAAGAGGGGGTGTACTGCTACCAAGACGAGTACACGGACGGAGCGGGGAAACCAGAATATTTGTAGCCCTCGGCTCGTGTATAGCTGTCTCACTCTAAATTTTTGTTCTTCGATTGTGTGGGATGTATAGTCTAAGGTAGAGAATTGGTGGCTCCGTCACGGGAGTGTAGACACGGATGGTACGTAAGTGCCCGGTTCAAAGATACCTATTGGTGAAAACCGGCTGGCTCACGAGTAACGGCGCGAGTACGAAGTTGGTACGAAGTTGCGCGGCGCGAACGGTTGACGCGGCGCACTTGAAATCTTCGGACCCGTCGGGATGGGACGCTTCTCGCGAGGCCGAATAGCATCATCTTCGGCAACGGACCGCTTACGCTTCGGAATGCGATACGAAGGTGATATTCCTCGTGGTCGCTCCCTGGGCTGCTCGGCATGCTCCGTAGATTCGTCGAATGGTTTCTTGGTCTTGAATCCCCCAGCGTTCACACCTTCTTTATTTCTCTGCGAGGCCCTCGCTGCTCTTCGCTCCTCTGCCTTTGCAAGGCCCATCTCAATGCCCTTGGCCGCCATGCCGACCATCGCCAGGAATGGGAACGTGAGAACGTGTCTCACTGGGAGACGGAGATGCAGTTTCACGCTCTCCTCATCCACGTTGATTTCCACCTTCGACTTATCCAATTTTTGCATCTGTTCGACTGGACGTTCATATTCACATGTCTCACTCGTGACCTCTTTCTCACAGAAGTGCCCATTCCGCTTCCATTCCTCAATCGCGATCTTGTCGAGGTTCCGCTGTCCGTAAGCTTTGAGTGGCTGTTTGATCGTGCGAATGAGTGACTGCATGTGCAGCACGTTCAGCTCTAACGGCGGAGTAAACAAGTTCTTGACGTTCAGATACCACACCAGAGACTGCGTCAGCTCCCTCGCATCCAATCCAGCGGGAACATATCTCAATCCCCTCAACAAGTCGTCAAACGTCGGTACAACATACCCACGTCGACTCTCCTCGACAAACTTGCCAGGACGCAGGTGATCCGTATACAAATTACAATCAGGCTTGCCCTTGTACGCGCCATCGGCAGTCTTGTAGCCCGGCAGAGCGCGGCGGAGTGTGTCGCGGAGGATTTGGTTGAGCTGGGCGCCGGTCATGGCGGGTTTGGCATCGTCGCCGCTGCGGAACCAGGATTGTATGGCGATGATGTCGGCGCCGCGGTAGTCGTTGTTTGTCAGGCGGATCATGACGTCTCGCCAGCGGATGTGGTGCGGATAGAAGGCCTAGAGATGCTTTAGTGTGTATTCGGTGGTTCGAACCGGAAGAATCGTTACGTGGATCTCCTTTGCGGACATGGGCACTCCTGGTGGGAATAGCGCGTCGATTGGTACTGCCTCTGGAAACCAGTTATATGGGGCTGGTAACTGCTCGATCGGCTTAATATCTCGTCGCAATGATTCTACCACTGTCTTCATGTTGAAGTTGTGCGTCTCGTCCATCCATTGGCGCTCGAATAGCGGGGGAGTGGGAGACGCTTCGATGATAGTATCGCAGACGCGGAGTGCGCTGGGTGTCGTCGGTGTAGCCGTCGCGGAATTCCATCCTTTCTTCTTCAGGATAGACGGCGTGGCCTGAGGTGTCGATCTGATGGAGCGGGATGGTGTTGCAGGAACTTCGTTCGAGGTGCGTTCAACGGCAGCGATGTTGATGCTGTTGCACTTGAGACTGGTAATCAGCCGTGTCTGCTCCCACACTTCCTTGCCGCCGTCAGTGTTTTCGCTGCTGCGTTCGAAGGCAGCGACCGTGTGTGGCCGTGAGCATGCCTTCGCCAGATTCAACTTCCTAGCACTTCCATCTCCGGCATTCCCAATCTTTGACGTGTTCCGACTCGCCTTAGGTGTCACCTTCTCCGGGCTCTCAACCGTACCATCCAGCCCCATGGTCGTCGGCGAAGCTGTAGGATTGTTTCTATCATCGCGCTCTTCAGATACTCCACCATTTCCACCGTCTGTCTTCCTGAAGCTCCCACGTACGGTCCTCCGCTCTCGCCCAAATATGCCGATTCGCGCATCGTAGTCAAGCCCATCCCATACGCTCCTCTGCTTCGCCACGTCCTGATGATCCTCGTGCCCGAAGGAGCCTCTCTCGTATCGCCAGTCGCGGTGGCGCGGTAGCAATGAGTGTCCCTGCGGTCGGGATGTGCGGTGCAAGATGTCGCTGGGATCGCGGATAGCAGGGCTATCGTTAGGTCGTGGCATCGTATTGGGTTATCCTAGTAGGATGGTAAAGTTGGCTGGGATCGAAGGACTCGTGATGTTCTATGTAAGAATTTCCGAGGGTGAAGAAGTCTTAGTCGTAGGAACTAGGCTAGAGACGAGCGCTTGAAGCGTCAGCTTGGTGAGAGAAATGAACAGAAAACCTCGGTGCTGGGATACGGCTTTCGATAAGGGAATTGAGAAGGTGAAGTGAAAGAGTAGCGTATGTGACTGAGCCGAACAAGTCCTCGTTGCCACAGCGATTTTCTTTACTGCGTCTGGGGAAGTGTCGTTAGTTGCCCAAATCTCCAAACCAAAGGTCAGTCAATACGATACGGCCGACGAAGTGATGTAAAAGACAGTGCCAAAGACTGAATATAACCCAACTAACTACACCGTTGATGCAAACACCATCTCATGCTAAAAATTATCATTACGCATTACCCGCACCGATCAAAAGGCCCTGCCTTGCACCGGCGGCGAGAACGGCGGCGGCCTATCATCCCACTCCCTCCGCTGCGGCACATCCCCAACAGGCGGCATCCACGTACTAGCCGGATTGGACCACGCGGCCTCGGGCATGGCCACCATCCTCTCCGCCGTCTGCTTATCCTGCTCCGCCATATCCTCCTGCAACTGGAGCTCGCGCCTCTTGGCCTGCTCCTCCATCAAGACCTTCTTGATCTTGCTCATCTTGACCCAGATCCACACGCCCAGCACCAGGGTAACGACGAAGACAGCGCCAAACATGATGTTCTGCACGAGATCGCCTTCCTTTTCTTGGACGAGCAGCACACCGAGGTAGACGAGGAAGATCTGCTTGGGCAGCGAGAGGAACGTTGCGACGAAGAAGTGCCAGAATTTTACGTTGCAGGTCGAGAAGACGGCCGTCGAGAAGTGCGAGGGGATGGCCGACAGGCGGATGATGAGCACGATCCAGAAGCCGCCGTCGCGCGTAAGGCGGGCCAGCGCGCCGTAGTTGAGGTTTTTGCGCTCGAGTTCGGTGGCTTTGCGGCGGAGTGTGTACATGAAGGCGTACCATGTGCCGACTAGATTCTGTTAGCATACGAATGATGTGTTGGAGGTGGTGAGACGCACTCTCGCCGAGGAAGGTGCCCGCAGCAACGATGGCAAAGCCGACCCACAGTCCCCATACGACACCGCACAGCAGCGCAACAATCTCATGGCCGAACAGCGGAGGGAAGGACAAAATGAACAATATGACGATAGGGATGAGCCATCCGGCCGGCAGCTCGCGCAGCTTCTCTGAGAACGGTCGCAGTTTCTGCACTATCGTTAGTAATGATGCCTTGCGATGCGAGTGCGGGAACGGCTCACTTGAACAGCCTGGTCGTGATATATCGTCAGAAGAATGGTAGCGACAATGGCGACAACGCCAAGTATGTGCAATGCTGGTAGCCGGTTAGTTATAAGCTGGAGGCTGCGGGAACTCCAACGTACGTATGTATTTTGGCGTGAGGAATATGCGCTTCCAGTTGACGGGTCTGTAGTCGGTATCTTCGGGCGCTGCACCCTTCTTCGGCTCCCCTACTCTTGCCAACTCGATATCATTTGCCACCTCTTTCTTTTTCCCCATCCCGAACATATTGTGCTAAAGAGAGAGTTCTCGCGGTCGAAAAGTACGATGGAAGGAAACAAGTAAACGGCTTCCTGTCGAACAAAGAAAAAAAGATGCGAAAGAGCAACGGACAGAAACTTGACGTAAACTCGATTACCAGAGGTAAGAAGAGCAGCCGGCAGCGCGCATAAAGTAGTCGACTACAACGCCAAACGCTGCCAAACCCGCATCTGAAACCGGCCGCGCCGTCGTCCGGGGTATGCTAAATGCGGCCAATTGGATTGCGGCGGAGCGAGGGCGACTTCCAAATTCCACGCCGATCTGCTACACTGGGGCCCGCACGCTACGCCCCTGAATCTTAGCTCGCAGCCAACATAGCCCAACGGCTGGCTCAGCCCTGCGGGGCTTGCGGACTGCGTAGGCGATTCTTCCCGTCGGGGGAGGATTGGCGCCAGGGCTGGGGCTGACGACGCAGGTACGAGGTAAGCTTCGTCCGAAATGGGTAGCAAGAGGGGTGGCGCTGGATGCTGCTTAAGTCCTTGGTTGGGGTTTCGTCGCGCTGATCGTGTACGAGGGCTTGCACGTTGCGAGAGGCCGTGGGCGGGTTTTCTGGGAGATCGCCGCGAGGATGCCGTCGCAACGTGTCGGTGCAGAGTGGTGATCGGCTCGTGTGATGGTGATAGGCGCCATGGCAGTGAGCGGACGCGCAAGCGCTGCGGACAACGACGCTGACAACGATGTGCAAGCTGTCACAATGGCGGTGACACCTGAGTAGCGTAGTGTGCAACTCGATGTCGCGGGCGCGAGCACAGGCGCTACTGGTACGTACCGGTGTCGATGAAGATGCGCCGGTCAAGGTGGTGCTAAACATGGAAGCATGGGGCCCGCTTTTCGGGACGCGCTGACGATGCTACGATGCTGCGGCGAAGAGCGCGGCCTTGGAGTGGGCTAGTGGATGTACGACCAGTCTCCCAAAGCGCATTCTCGACATACAAGGTAGTCAAAGGCGCGATTCTTCCTCATCCCCTCGACCTTCCATCTGGTCGGATCTCACAGCTCGTTACTTAGGGTCGCGATCCTTCTGGCTCCGAGCCGCCGGGACGATCTCCGACTTCGCCAAATCGGGTTAGGCCTCCTCACTCGTTGGGCCGTGTAACCTTAATTTGACCGAACATCTGGACGTCGGCGAAAGCATCTCCTTGTGTCTGTATGCCTCAACACTCACAATCGGTATGCGTCAAAGGAGGGGACGAGGAGGAGTCGGGTTACGCCAATCACACGCTGTCGCGAACAGGGGCGTGGTGAAATACTGTGCGACTTCACTCCGCGTTGGTACCTCCACGGCTCGTGGCTACATGCGCCACGACACCACGCTATGTTCGACAAACGGAACATCACGAAAACGGTGACATTCAGCGCAACGAGCAGCGAGGGGGGATGGAAAAAGATAGCTGGCTCATTTCACCAGAAAGCCGAAACGACATAGTCAGTATCGTTGGCGAAGAGCACCTACGTGAAAACGTTCACTGAGCAGCAAAGTCCCCAAGACAAACTTGCCTGTTTACACACTACACATGTACCACCCCAATCTCCCCAGTTCCACGACAGCGACCCAAATGGCCCTCCGCAGCAACCCAGCAATCGCACAGCAAACACCACACCTGCATGTTTGCCCTGAATCCCCTTCACCCCAGCAACAGCACCAAAACACCCTCCAGCCCCGCATTTACTTCCAACCTCCCGCCCGCACCCCGCCCATCGCGCTAACACCCTCCCACGCACCACATAAATCCTCGCCCCCACAGCACAAACGCCTTTCTCCATCTCCCTCCACAATCCACTCTTGACTCACTCTCGCCTTCGACCCTCGTCAATCGTTTACCGCCCTCTCCACAAGAGCCACGCACTCTACCCAACAAGCCAAAATGGTTTCCATTCGCTCCATGTTCGGCTTCGCCGCCGTCGCCATCGTCGCTGTCGTCGCGCAGGAGAACGGCACTTTCTGTATGTATTTTTCCTCTCACTCTGCGTGCGCGGACGGCTCTAAACACTCTGCTCAGGCGCTGGTATCCATTGCGGCACCCTGTGTTGCACGCCGGGCCTGCAGCTCTGCGACAGTATGCACCCCCGCAACACTAACACCTACACCCGCCCCTCACACCCCAATCGCCCCTGCTAACAGCATCCCCCAGGCTCGTCCGGCCAGCCCTCCTGCACCCCAGCCGTGCCCACCGGGAGCATCACCCTAGTCATTTCTTCGTCTACAGCAACCACGGACCCGATCGCGTCCGCGACCTCGGCCATCGGCTCCGTCATCTCCTCCATCCTGTCCTCTGCGTCCTCCGCTGTATCCAGCGCGTCCTCGGCTGCGTCCGCGTCCGCCTCGAGCATCTCCTCTGCTGCGTCCGAGTCTGCCTCTAGCATCTCCTCTGCCGCGTCCGAGTCCGCCTCTTCCGCTGCGTCGTCCGCATCCGCATCCCAGAGCGGATCCCACTCTCCATCTGCGACCAAGTCCGAGACCAAGACCTCTGGTACGCCAACCTCGAGCCAGGCTCCTCCCTCGGCTGCGGCTGTGGGTACGATGGTGCCTGGTGGGCTTGCGGGACTGGCTGTTGCGGCTGTGCTTGCCTTGTGAGTCTCTTCTAAAGTTCTTCTCCTAGTACATATTCGCGGCACCTACTTACATTGTATTATAGTTAAGCACCCCCACTGCATAATTGTGCTGGCGATCCTCACGGAACCGGGTATGAACTTTGCGTGGAGGGTAATAATGCTTCGGATATGCGACTCGCGGTAATGGGGTGGTCTGTTGCGAGAGCGACTTGAAATAGAGTAGTGGTTGTTTTTGTGCGTGTGCCGTGCACTTGGGTAGTTCTCTCCATGTTTGGGTTGGATGATGAGATTTGGTGCCGATGCACCAGATTCCTCTCGTCTTGGGCCGAGCTTTCGAATTGAATACTGCCGCAAAGAGGAAGTTCTCATCAATAGTAATGTTAATGGTGATGACTGTACTGTATATCCATCGTGTGTTCATGTGCTAATTCGGGCCTTGTCGACTGGTGCGGTTCTGATACCTGTGCTTGCAATATGTCGTCAATACTCCTCCCATTATTAGTATTTCGTTCTTTTCTCGTTTGCTTGAGCGGGTCGACGACGCGTCGCCGTGTCGCTGCTACTACTAGCCACCAGACTCGGCATCGACGTGGACGACGTACATAACGCCTGGAACTCCACCATCTTGCGCCATATCAAGAACATCTTAATTGGAAACGGGCGTAAAATGGCAGAGAGAGCGGCTGCATCGGCTTTAATTGATAAGACGTGTGTTGGGACGACATGTAAGGTGTGTAAGGTAGAAACTCAGATCGCCGACTATCCAGGCACTAATTTTTCCCAACCCAGCCGCCTTCGTCATTCTACCTTCAGCCTGAATCCTCCTCGACCTCTTCTTCTTACTCATCACTATACACACTGTCCGTGAACCCGATCGGTAGCTTGGTATTGCTAGCAGCAGACAGCTCTTTCGGAAAGTACTTCCGACACAGCAAAGTCATGTTGTCTTTAACACTATGCTCCATGTTAGCTCAAACCGTCATATAGCTAAGCGCTCTGAACTAACACTTGTCGCTGATTACAGCCTGGAATCAGTATCGCTGTTCCAAGGTCAAACCTCAGCGAATAGAGCAAGTTACGGTCGTCCCATTCCTCCTCTGAGTCTTGTCAGCAAAACCCATGATAATCAACATCCTCTTGTTGATAGCTTACCTGGCTCAGACACGCGATAGTTCTGCTTGTAATTCTCGACGTAAACGCGACTACTCAGACGATGCCTTTGCGCCCTCCAATTTCCAATGTCGTACTCGTTGTGCGCGTAAAACGACCCCGCATCGAAGATGAACGGCTCTCCAGTGTCCATATCGGTTGCGGTGTTTTCGTCCCATAGGTCGCCGTGAACCAAGCAAGGCTTGATGCTTCGCCCCTCGGACTGGAGCGGTTCCAGCAATCGCGGAATTACTGGAGGTTCACCATGAAGTCAGCAAAGCTCTCAAATCAGATTCAATCGACCAACAACCGGATAAACGCCTTGATATCATCGCGGCACACTTGAAGCAACATACCCTTCTCGATTGTCAATCGACAGACGTGTTGGAACTCTGGCCATATGCCATGCTTGTCTTCGTCCAGCTTGATCATGTGTGCGAGCTGCTTTTGGTACAACACAGACCACGACTCCTCCCATATATCGGTCACCTGAGGAAGTTTTGCGTGGCACGTCGTTGTATGGAAGCCGAACTTGCCGGTCGGTGATACTGAGCGCTTGTGCATGTCTGCCAATCGAGCCGTGAACTTGACGGCATCTGGAGGCTGTTCGCCAACCTCCCGAAACTGGGCCAGGAGGAAATACGTTTCTGGCTCTTCTTGGTCGTATTTACCCCAGGCAAGTGGCTCTGGGGTGAGCTCTGGCGATACCGCGTGAATGGCCTTCAAGGACTCGAATTCGCCTTCGATCATGAGACGCCCAGTTGCTCCGAGGGACATTGTCTATCCGAGTCTTTTTATAAGCACATGCTGGAGATCTTACATACCCCGCTTCCATACTGACTGACCTTCAAGAAGTAACTTTTGTTCTCGTTGCTTTGCAAGCGAACAGAGATCTTTGCGGTATGTCCCCATAACGACATACCGTATTGGCGCGCTGAATGTACGTCTACGCTAAGCAGCGGTAGCACTACAATTGTGTTAGACCCCTATCTGGTTCACATCGGTAATGGTCGGGAATAATACCTCTTATGACGGCCTTATCGAGTTGGAAAGGCCCACCCACGGTAGGCTTGGGAGGAGGATCTGCAGGGGCCTCTTCTCCACCGTGACGACCAACGTCAACCTCGACAAGAGGCGCAACTAAGTGCGACATGGTGGCGTCGACAGCCCTATTGAGTTGACAAGATCCGTCCACGGTAGCCTTGTGGGGTGGCTCTGAAGGGGCTTCTCCAGGATGATGACCAACGTCAACTTCGACGATGGGGGCAGGTAGTTGTGACATGCTGAGTCCTTGAATAGAGGCTTCGTACGTGGGAGTCCGCGATTGGGGCGATGAGGAAATGTGTATCCTTCGTGTTTTTAAGCGCCCGGGCCACTGCGCTCACCCCACCCGAATTGGGTAAGTCGCGTCAACATGACTCTTCGTACGTGCACTTCTGCCTCACCTTATCTGCCCCCTCCTTCACCGGTTCTGGCCCCCAAGTTCAGACGCTGTCATACGACATCGATAACAGGCGCTCTCTTCCTACGGCGTTGAATATTCAGACTCGCACCGCACCTTCATTTCGCCCGCCGAAGATGCCTTGCCTACCTCGTTTCCGCTGAAGGTCACGACGCTCGTGTGTCTTCACAAGGCCTGAGCACCTTTCAAGTACACCCGAAGCAATATCCCGATGGTTCAGTCTAAGCGTCTGTGCTGCATGCGCTGAAGATCGGCTATCGACATATCGACGCAGCACTCGCGTATGGATGGGGCTCCGTGGAGCGAGATAAAGGTGAAGCAATCCGCAAAAGTGGAGTTACAAGGGAGGAGCTCTTCATTGTTACAACTGTTTCCACGCCCTGAGGACGTATCTGTGGGGCTATGAGTTTGAAGAACCTTGGATTGGATTATGGTATGGAAGCCAGTCGGGCGACAGACTTGACTTAGTTGCTAATCATCATAGTCGGTCTGATACATTGTACACCGCCCGCACTGACCAACCAGCTATAGCTTATACGCAGCATCAAATGACATACGCCTAGTTCCATATGCGTACACCAAGACCGAGGGTTACGGCACACTCCGTAAGGCGGACGGAAAGGTGAGCTTTCCTTCCATTTTTATTCACGCAAACTTTCATGACTGACCATACACAGCCTGTCGTCGATATAGAGCTTTTTCGAGACTTTGAAACTACTTGGGCTGCAATGGAGAAACTGGTTGACGAAGGGAAATCCAAGCTGATTGGTATGGTCCATTCCCTCTGCTGGCTGTCAGCATGCGCCCACATCCGGTGAACCTTTGCTTTACAGGAACTAATACCACATCGTTATAGGGGTTTCCAACTTCTCCAGTCCGAAGCTGAAGGGACTTCTCAGTGCCTGCAGGATCCATATTGTCGTGATTCAGGTCGAGCTCAACCCGTAATTCCCTCAAAAAGGTTTGGCACGATTCTGTTAGACTCACGATATCCACGTAATTGCGTATGGCCCACTAGGGCGCCCACCTGTGCCGTACCGAATTGGGCGTGTGGGGCCTGGATCACTGCTAGATGACAAGGTGCGGAATCGCTGGGTGTTATCTCACTTGAAACATCTTTGACGGGCTGACTCTCTTAGATCAAAGAGCTGGCAACGAAGTATGGAAAAACCCCTGCGCAGATTGTCCTCTCTCATATGATTCATCTTGGGGTTTCGGTAATTCCAAAAAGCAACAACCTGGAGCAAATTTCAGAGAACTTCGACTGCCTGTTTGAGATGCACGAGGATGCCTAAACTCTCATCGCTGACCTGGTCGGCGAGCATGGTGAAAAGGGTGTGCGCAATCTGGAGAGAGGCGTTGGAGAGGCAGCCACTTACCGGGCGCGATACGATCTTCCATTATGATTGGCGTATCTTTCAAAAAATACTTGACACCGGAATTCATGAGTGGGGCTGATATCACAACTCACCACAGAGCTGATACCCCAGCTTTTCAGCTGCGAGAGGAAGAACCTCCGGATCACAACTCACCATGAGCTGTCGCAACAGGGTGTTGCAAATAAGTAATGTCATCTTGCAATAAACGAAAGCCGCGATTCAACATATGGCAAGATGTTTCGCAGCAAAATGGGCCGTGTACGTTATCAAAGTCAACTCTTTTCCCTGGGTATATGGACACTAGACTCAACGCATCGGACAACCTCGTCGGTGTACTCCATACATGGTCCCAAGAACCCCAATGGGAAGCATAGGAGATAGAGAGGATCTCGTTGGTCCTGCAGTCAGGGTGGCTAGTCTGGCTGGAAGCTTCATGACTAAATCAGACTTAAGGTTGATGGTAGGTCTCCATCATCCGAATAGCATACACCGCCCTGAAATCATCCGGGTGATTATACATTGACTTGAGCGAGAAGACTAGAACTCAAGGTGAAGATGAAAATTTGAACGCTCGTTTCTTTTGAAACAGTGGTACAATTAAGGGTGATCGGATAGCAAAGCGCTTTCAACCGCTCCACATGTTGCCACTGCAGCTAGTATCCAGAATGGAACAATGATATAATGAATCTTCATTCCCAAATCGAACATCTTCCCAGCCACCAGTGGTCCGATGGAACGGGCTAAGCATCCAAATGATGCTCCCGCACCATTTATCCGCGCGAGAAATCTTTTTGCTAGTACCGTGTTCGTCACACTAACCCAGAGTCAGCTTCGTAAATAGCCTATGTCGTATAACGTACAGGATAGCTGAACAGGTGTAGCCCGTGCAGGAGAGCATAACTTTGATTAAGAGATCAAAAGTTACTGCGATAACGGATCCCGGCTTGTGCAGCCGAACAGTGAAGGGTGTGATGATATACATGATAGCATATATCCAAAGGCAATAAAGATAGACTCGTAATGCACCGAAAGCATCGAGAAGGCGTGGAACGATGAGATATTGTCCTACGACGGCAACAGCGGCTTGAGATAGTAGGATCAGCCCGATTTGACGGGTGCTTAATTCTAAACCGCCGCTAAATTTAAAAACGTTTCTATAATTGTTATCCTCTGCTGCTGCGCCAAACGGGAGGCGAGGAAGATGGGCGCAATGATATCCGAAGCGACTTTGTGAAACGCCAGCAGAGACACCGAAATGATTTGGAGTACCACCTGTTTGGTGATAACTCTAGTCCCCGACGCCGGATCTTGCACGTTGAGTTCGTTCTCAAAGACTGGTATGTTGTTATCGGAGTGCGTTTCGCGAGACTGTTGAGGAGAATGGCCTTCGTTGTGCATTTCAACATCCGTGTCTTGCGGGCTCCGGCGTATAGCGGCTCGCGGTGTAAAGACTGGGTATTTGAAAAGACCGCAGAATTGACGTCCCCATCTCAGACCGAGTTCTTCTTGCGGCTGCGCTTTCTCTGGCAGCGTTTCTTCAAAGAAAAAGAAACCTGTGAGCAGTGTAACGCCTAGCAATATGACAACGACTAGGTTGGGGAGAAAATACGGATATCTCGCCCAGAAACCCGAGCCGGGGAACACTGTAGGATAGTGTTTGCTAGGCTCTGCTAGAAAGCCGCCGATCACTGGACCGGCCAAACTCCTGGTGGAATGAGTGGGGGCTGGCGTGTTAAGAACAGATTACGTACCCAATTCCCCGCGAATACGGGACTATCGAGAAGGCTTTCGCTGCAGTGTATCAGCAAAAAGTTCAGTTTTAAACTCGAAATCGTGGCGAACCCTGCTGTTCCTTGTGTGTGGCCAACTCCCCGATGCACGTTTGCACCACGCCCACATTCGGGTTCATGAGCCCACCGATAGCTCTTGCAGTCGTTGCTAGTATTATATTCCTGGAAAGCCCAAACACTGCGGTAGATGCTAGACTACCAACAACACCAATGAGAAGCGTATGCTTTCTCCCTATCTGATCCGCAACCCATGCCCATAGCATCCCAGTGAGAAACTCGCTGAATGTAAAGATGGACACTAGGAGGCCAGCAAAAAGAGCGATATTTTCTTCACTAATTAAATGGAAGGACCGAATCATGAAGTACGCGTATGGGAATATGCTGGACCATGCGACCGCTTCAGTAAACCGAAATAGCCCTGCGCTGAGACTCAGCATAACAGCTATGAGCTGTGATTAGGTTAGCTTACCCAAAATATAGAGCTGAAGCCGGATACTAGCAATAGAGGCTTTTTGAGAATTCATCCCGGCACGCATTTGGTATGTTTGCGAAGCTGGGTGCCGATGGTGGTGTCGTAAAGTGGATGATTAAGAGTCAACCTCAACTTACGTATAATCCCTGAATTAAATAAGAACGAATGGTACACATAACGCGAACGTCGATCGCGCCCTAACGAGCGCACAACCTACTTATGAAAAACCCATCCGCTGTTCTACTCCAACAGCGGCGCCTCCAGCTGAGCGAGCCAGGTCTTATCCATCGGCAATTGCAGATGTCCCAAAACCCTGTGAACGATAAACGAGAACTCCTTCCTACCTAAGTTGTATATTACCTGGAACTTGGTGTCGCAACGCTTCTTTGGACACTTCGCCAAGTCCGCTGCGAAGAGCCCACACTGCAGTGAATGCAATGATGTTCGTGAGTATTAGGGCCATATCGCGTAGTGCGATACTGGGAGATGTTGCTGCAGAGATGGCTTGCACGAGGCGACTGGGTTTGAGTCAGTCGATTGGACCAGTCGTACCAAAAGCGGATTTCCGCGTTGGAAGAACTGTGATTGAAGTCTTGGGATCGCAGCCCGACATGCTCGTTTTCGCCCAAAAGTTTGCGGACACCTGTTAGCAGGCAGTCCATCCGTTGGACATCCTATGATGTTACGGGATGCCTGCTTAAAACAATATCTGAGGGGCTGGTAGACTTGCTTCTAGATAGACAATTGTGGCGACATGTGCGATGATCCGGCCGTCTAGGTGGCCGACCTGCTCGTCGGGTTGTGCCCGGATCAGGGGGTTCCGATCAAGTGGGTGGAATGGTGTTGTATCCCTCGACCTTCAGTACAGTGAACGTCTGAGGACATTGTTTCAAAATGCGACGATTTTGAAAGCAAAACTCCGCAAAAGGGCTAAGGCGTCTGGGCAAATGCGGAAGAGGGAGTGAGAGCTAGACGCCCTTCTCTTGTTGTGGCGCGAGGTGCGGCCCTCGGATTGCAGCTACAATGCTGGCAAGATACCAGCCCGTCGGAAGAAGTTGTACCTCTGAGATTGCATCATGGCGGATAGAGACCGAAAGGACGTTTTATTATACAGATCTGCGGTGATAGCACAGGAAGAGGTGTAACAGCCTCGCTCCCGCTATATGATTTCGTCGTAAACCTCTCATGATTGGAGAAAGCATACGTGCGTATTAGACTCCAAAGGCTCTATAGACCCCTTTTACAATGAAGATAGGACGACGGATATCGAGTAATGCGACGTCAAGCTGCGCGGCGGATTCCCTTTTGTGGGTGAATTGGGCTATACCGGATCTAGACTAGTGCGGCTCACTTGGCACCCGCGGGGCCATTGTGCGAAATTGACTCAGCGCGCGCATCCCACCAAGCCCACACCCACAACACCTCGCCGCCGCCAGCCCACGTCCGCTGTACCACGCAACCTGCCATCCCTCAGATACCTATCCAACGTACCCGATCCCCGCGCTCAGCCGCATTTACGACACACCCTTGGCCCGCCATGTCTCTCACCAACTCCCGGTTCTACGAGGACAAATATCCTGAGGTGGAGAGCTTTGTCATGGTGAATGTAAAGCAAATCGCAGAGATGGGCGCCTATGTCAAGCTCCTCGAATATGGTAATTCTCTGTCCGGCTTTTCTTCGCGCTGGAAGCTAATTTGGCCCAGACAATATCGACGGCATGATTCTGCTTTCCGAGCTCTCTCGACGACGTATCCGCAGTATTCAGAAGCTCATCCGCGTCGGACGCAACGAGGTCGTGGTCGTACTACGTGTGGACAAGGACAAGGGTTACATCGATCTGTCGAAGCGCCGAGTGTCCCCCGAAGACATCATCAAGTGCGAGGAGCGGTACAACAAGTCCAAGATGGTGCACTCTATCATGCGTCACGTCGCAGAGAAGACCAGCACGCCGATCGAAGACCTCTACAAGAACATTGGCTGGCCGCTGAACAAGAAGTACGGACACTCGATCGACGCCTTCAAGCTCTCCATCACAAATCCCGACGTGTGGAACGATGTCACCGCCACGAGCGACGCGGTCATGGATGAGCTGAAGTCATACATTGGCAAGAGGCTCACGCCGCAGCCCACCAAGGTGCGGTCGGATATCGAGGGTAGGTCGGACCGTTTTTCTGGGCTGGATAGTGCTAACCCGAGCAGTTACCTGCTTTGGCTACGAAGGAATCGACGCGGTCAAGACGGCTCTGCGCTGCGCCGAAGCGAAGAACACGCCCGACACCTACGTCAAGGTGAAGCTCGTGTCGCCGCCGCTCTATGGTATGCTCTGGCCCTAGCTCTGGCCTGGACTTGAACTAACAGCGACAGTGCTCACGTCACAATGTCTCGACAAGACGGTCGGTATCTCGGTGCTGGAGCAGGCGATTGAGGATATCAAGAAGAGCATCACGGCTGCGGGAGGCGATTGCAGCGTGAAGATGGCGCCGAAGGCGGTTACCGAGAACGACGATGCAGAGCTCGCCGCGCTCATGGAGAAGCGCGAGCGGGAGAACCAGGAGGTCAGCGGCGACGAGGACGAGAGCACGAGCGACGAGGGCGGCGTGGTGGAGGCAGATGCATAGAGGGCTACGTCGGATACTGCATTGGCGTTATTGGGGAAAGTTGGTCCTGTTCACCCTCCGGGTGGAATGTACAGTAGCCCATGGTTATGATTTTCACGATTCCCGACGGCATGGCGAGGCTGCAGCTGCAACGCGCGAGCTCGGGCCAGGAGTGGAGTGGGGATTGGGGGGTCGGTCGACATATGACGCCCGCCAGGTTTCTGTTAGCGCAACCCAAAAGTTGGAACACCAGCTCCGCAGCTCCTTTCTTATCATCATCATCCATGCGCTGCGCTGGACGATCCTTTTTCTTTTCCCGTCGAGCGCTTTGCAGCTGACCATTGACCTGCAACCCGTGAAGTGCGCTGCCTGTTTCCCATCGCAGCCCTTCCGTCGTACCTCGCAGAGCTCGACGAAGCTCCGCCGCAGCCATGGTTCGCTGGGGACGTCTCTTCAATTCCGACGGCAACGACAGGCGACACACGCGGCACCAGGTCCAGGACGAGATCCGGCAGCGTGAGTCGATTGCGCGCCCCTCGAACAGCCATTCACTGACTCCCCAGTCCTCCCGACGCGTCGCGATCGCGCCCCGCCGCCGCCGTTCCCCGCCAAGGAAGTCACCAAAGTCGCCCTCCGCCTCAAGCACCAGATCGAGCAGGTCATACCATGCGAGCTCGAGGTGGAACTAATCACCAAGCCGCACAGCGGCATCCTCACAGCCGCTGTTCTAAACACATCCAAGCAGGCCGGCGGCGAGGAATACAAGGCTTGCATCGTGTACTGTCTGCTCGTGGTCAAGAAGTGGTTCAAGAGCCAGGCAACGCAGGAGCTGTGGGATGCCGATCTGCACGAGGTGCGCGCTGCGGCGGCTGAGATGCTGGCCAAGCACATCATTGAGGATGAGGAGGACATGGACTATCTGATGGAGGAGGTGCTGCTTAAGCGGTACTCGATCCTTGTGGATGGCGAGCCCACGATGCCGGCGAACGCCATCGAACGCGCTGTGGATCTGCATGCGCTGACGGTCATTGGGTCGTCGGGCTACCAGAAGTGCATCTCGTACCTCTGGCGTGGATGGCTGGTGCAGGACGACGAGGACCCGAACCGCTTCGTCAACTACGAAGGCAAGACCAACACGGACTACTGGTCGCATCTCGACCCAGACCGCATGCGCGTGCCGCGGTACCAGAATGCGGTGCAAATCGCCGTGTCCGTCGTCTACCTGGCGCTCTACACGGGCGCCATCAACACCATCAACCCGTCCGGCGACCTCGATATCGTCGAAGCGCTGCTCTACCTCTTCACCGTGGGCTTCATCTGCGACGAGGCGGCCAAGTTCTGGAAAGTCGGCCGTTTCTACATTGGCTTCTGGAATGTCTTCAACTCGACCCTGTACGCGCTGCTAGCTACCTCGTTCGTCCTGCGCCTCGTGGCCTACAGCCATACCAGCGATCACACTCTCCGCATGCACTTCAACGAGCTCAGCTACAACTTCTTGGCTTTCACGGCACCCATGTTCTGGATGCGGCTGCTGCTATACCTGGATACGTACCGCTTCTTCGGCGCGATGTTGGTCGTGCTCAAGGTCATGATGCGCGAGTCGCTCATCTTCTTCGCGCTCTTGATGGTCGTTCTGATCGGTTTCCTGCAAGCCTTCATCGGCATGGATCTCACAGATGACTCCCTCTCCGACACGGGCTTCGTGGTAGAAGCCATGCTCAAAGCCGTCATGCAGAGCCCCGAATTCGAAGGCTTTGACAACTTCGCCGTAAGTCTACGATGATTCCCAATGAGGTGTTAGCGCTAACAAGTCCCCAACAGCCCCCCTTCGGCATCATCCTATACTACATCTTTACCTTCGTTGTAATGGTCATCCTCCTCAACATCCTCATCGCTCTCTACAACTCGGCCTACGAAGACATCACCGAAAACGCCATCGACGAATATATGGCCCTCTTCTCGCAGAAAACAATGCAGTTCGTGCGCGCGCCCGACGAAAACGTCTTTATCGCGCCCTTCAACCTCATCGAGATGTTCTGTCTTATCTTGCCCTTTGAATGGTGGCTTTCCGAGGCCAGATACAACCGCCTCAACGACTACGTCATGGGCACTATTTACTCTCCCTTGCTGCTTGTCACCGCGTGGTTGGAGACGAAGCAAGCGAGGCGCGTCAAGTTCAACCGCAAGAGGGGCGAGGACGACGACGACGTGCAGCATGAGTGGGAGCAGGTGATGGGCGAGTGCGATTTCGAAGCCGATGGCTGGGACAAGAAGGTGCAAGCTACGAAGCCGAACGTCGAAACCGAGGCAGCGGTGCTGGAAATTCATAAGTTGAAAGAGCAGGTTGGTGAGTTGAAGGAGTTGCTGCTTGAAATGAAGCGGGGAGGATGGGGCAGCGACACTTTGAAAGAGAGCCGGGTCGAGAGCAAGGACGACGAGAGTAAGGGCATGGGCGGGACTGGGGAGGAGTAAGTGTGCGCCTCTTTTGTTACATTTTGTTCTCAGGGTGGTCGTTGATTGTGTGTAGGCGAGCACGAACGGAGGATGGGACTGTGGCTTCGACTGAGGCGGGGAGTGAGTGGCATTCGGACTAAAAGAGTGCGGTGCTAGATTGGTAGGTAAAGTGTGGTTATTGTATATTGCGGGGTTTTTGGTACATATTGCAGCTGTTCATGTTCTTTGAAAGCTTCATTGCTTCTTGATACCTCCCGCTTACTCGTTTTCCGATGGATACCGTAGGGCTTCGACGGAGTCTTGCAATCTGCAGCGCGTAGTTTGGGGGTATGTTCGAACTGCGTCGTTCCACAATTACCCATGAGGTCGAGCGCAAATTCGCGTACTAGTAAAGAGAGCGAAGCTTGACTACCAACCACTACCGTTGACTCCTTCCAGCTGACTCTAGCCCTGAGCCCTCGAATATCCAAGTCGCAGTCGCAGCGACTGCCGGATCATACTATAGGATGAATGACGGGCCATTCTAAGGCTCAATGACCGGGAGCGGAGCAAGTGGTCCTGTGTAGAACTGACTACGGTTGTAGTACGAATAATCGAGTCCCTGACAGCCTGCTTGCCTCGAGCAAAAACGTCAAGCTCCTCTCATCCACAGTTGCGGGATCCGGACCGCCTACATAGAGGATATTGCTTCCTGGCCGGCCATTAAACGTGTCGTTCCTCTCTCTCTCGCCCCTCGGATACGCGTGCTGCGCTAATACAAACAATCAGATTGATAACCTGCTCGAAATAGAAAAGAGGATTTGGTAGGCTTCGACCGCTACTCAGCCATCATAGTAAGGATCCTTGTTCAGGTTCTTGCCTTTGTAGAATGCCTGTAGATACTGATGTTCCGCCTACAAAGGCTGCAATTGCTCTTAAGATGTAGCAATACAATACAGCACAAAAACTACTATTACAATTGTAATAGCATTGAAGTGTCTCAAGATGATTTCACTTCACGCGGAGAGCCTGCTTTAGAGATAGTACAGCATGCAGCAGCAGATCTATGGTTTCGAAAAGTAGATAGATTATTACTGGCTGTAATTAACTCTAATAGAATCATTTCATGGGAGTTATTACAAACTCCTAAGTGACGGAGAGACCGGTGTACAATTACAAGGCTTGACAGTGTCCAGGCTCGTCATTCGTCGCTTCACTTCGGGCTCGGTTAGCTAATGTTACACAGCATCGGGTGAACTTTCTCTCTTCGTACCTAGACTGTGTAAGCCTCGCTCGCACTCCATCGTGCTGTCCGCTTCTGCGGGGTTTTGGTGTGGCTATTACCGTGCATGATGGCTGGCTGAGTTGGCATGTAAGTACGGCGCAAGGCTGAGACGACTACGGGCGTAAGGCTGGTCAAGCACACAGAAACCAGTCACGTCATTGGCAATCATTGAAATCAGCCTCGGTAGCAAATCAGCCTTCTCGTCCGCGTGTCGTACCCCGCGCAGCTGAAGTTCCCCACTTGCATGTCCATGGTTCCTTCTTCGCCCCATCTTTCACCCCCTTCGACTTTGACTTCTGAAGTGTCTAGGCCTGCAATTACTCTATCGACCTTTCATTGCATAGCCTCTTATCTTCTCTATTCGCTTCGAACATGGTCGTCAATTAGCTGTTATATTTTGCCGATCCCGCCTCACACCGGCGGGGATTACTAGCGATTCCTACAGCATGGCTCCAATTTTATCAAAGGGCAAGGCTCCTAAAGATCAAGATAGAGATCAAGAGTCACCACAGCCGCTGGTCCCGCAGAAACCGTCCCTTTGGGTAAAGGGCTTCTCGCTCCGAAAACTGGACCGTCGCCATCGAAGTGGCTCTCCCACCCCACCCGGCCCATATATTTCGAGTCCAAGACAGGGCTTCACGACTGCACACCATCCGAATCCACAGGATACTCCGTTGTCTACGGTTACTGAAGGGATCGGAGATACCGCTTCACTACTAGCATCCCAGACTCCTCCGATTTCGGCAGAGCGAGCTTCAGAATCTATCGACACAACCGCACCACAAGCCACCCCGAGCGACAGACTTCCTGCTGCGCTTACTCCAACGACCAGTCCGGCCATATCTTGCGACACGGGCCAGACTTCTTCTGGTATTACCACTTCGCAGAGCCGAGGTCGAAGTGGAGATGTGAAAGGTACTGCGCCTGGAAATCTCGCAAAGACGTCATATGTTTCGGTTCTTGAGCGAGCATTCGTGAACATGAAGAACCGAAAATCACCCAAGGTAAGTGACGATCTTATTCTCGATATCTCACACTTCGGGATGATGAGGTTATACGTGGATACTGACATACTATAGCCTTTGGTACTGGAAGCGACGTTCAAAGACCTTGTCGGTGATGGCTTCCACACAGAAGGGATCGAAAAGCTGCTCGAAGAACAAGGCAAAATCGTTGGGAAAGGCGACGTCTCTGCAAGCGGCATACGTCGCGCCGCAAAAGCCTTCTCTTCCACCAAAGATCTTGGCATGGGACTTGCCCGGCTCGACCCTTCTAAAATCACGCCAGTCGTTCTAGGTGCAGCGTACTACTTTGCTCGAGGTATCGAAGCCAAAGGCGATGATGATGCTACTGCGAAAGACATGTGCATGGATATCATCGCGACTCTAGTGCTTTGGAACTGTCTGGAGAAGCATCAGATGATGAGACAACACAGCGAGTCATGCCAGGCGTTGTACGAAAGTCTTGAGGACAAAATGGTACATATGTACGAAAAAGCCCTGACTTTGCTTGAAGACCTGATGTTGTATCTCCAAAATAGAGGGCGTGAGTGTATTTTACCTATGTACCCTGTATCCATGTGCTAAAATATCCCAGGACAGTACGTATCTTTAGCATACCCGCGAAGTTCCAAGTGGGAGGACTCGAAACGACAGTGGAAGTCATTCGAGAAACAATGCGACGTAATCAAGAGCCAGATCAAAGAGCAACTGGATTCCGAAGAAAAAGACTCCAAGATCTTGAAGTGGATATCCTCGCACGACATCTCTTATTCCTACAGAACCGTTCAATCGCGCACACAAATGGATCAGGATTCGTTCCGAGATCGTTGTCAATGGCTAGTGGAGACAACTGAGTTCAAAAACTACAAGCAAGGGAAGGCTGCTGTGCTTTGGCTCAAAGGCAGTATGGGAACCGGTAAAACAACGCTAATGGTTCGTGCCATTCGTGAAATCGAAGAATCTGCCAAGATTGAGGACGAGTCAACACCCTTCGCAAAGTTCTTTTTCGTCAAGAGTGTCGCCTCAGATGACACAAGTGTGGATGCTTGCCTCCACTCATTGGCAAGGCAGCTTTCCTGGAACCACGCTACTGCAAGCATCGAGCCCGCCGCACAGAAACTGTACAACGATCTTCGCGGTCCTGCTGGCGAGAGTTCTTTGACGACTCCGGACTGCGTAAAGCTTCTCCAAGACTTGGTCTCGACACGTGAGACATATATTATGATCGATGGCATCGATGAATGCGAAAAACCCGGCGATCTCTTGGAGAAGCTACGTATACTCGAACAATCGCTCAAAGGCCGGCACAAAACCTTGCGGTTGATGTTATGCGGAAGAGGTTTACCTCTAGTGTCGAACTACTTTATGACGTGTTCGCAGATCGAAACGAGGCACCCTCTCTCTTCGGACGACGAGAAATACTTTGTGAATAAGGCTATTCGCAAGATGAAGATGACACACCCCGGCTCATTGTTCGTTAAACACGAAAACAATTACCCTGATCGTCTGGGTCGAATCCTGAAGGATAAGGCAAATGGACTGTTTCGCTGGATTGAGATCCAGATCGACATCTTCACCAACGAAACCTTTAGAGACTCCGCACAGATTGAGGAGGAGCTCGATAAGCTGAAAGCAAGCACAATGTTCCTAGAACTCGAACAAGAGTACGAAAAACTTATTGCCAAGTTGAATGAAGGACAGCGGGTACGCGCGATCAGATTGCTGAAGTTCATTGCATGCTCTTTTTGGCCACTACATGCTGCTGCCTTGGCTCAGGCAGTTACAGCGTACGAAAAACCAGAAAACGAAGCTACCGCAGACGACGTTCGAAGGCTTCTGATAGGTTTCGTTTCTGAGGTGTCCATTGAGAGTTTGGACATACGCAGAGGCCTTGAGCGCTGGGAGGGAGAGAGCCAACAGACTGTTCTTCAAATTGGCCATGCATCCGTTCTCGAGTACCTGCTTGGTTCAAGAAACAGAAGAAGTTCAGCCGAGCGCTTCACTACATCAACACTACATTATGAGGCTGCTTTGTTGTGCTTTGCGTCTATATCGGACCTGAGGTGTCGTAACCCCACCTCAAGAACGCTATCAGTATCAGTAGACCAACCGAATCCTGGGCGTGATACTTGGCGCGACAAATACCGGGAGAGCGTGTCCGACCTGTTCTATTACAGTTGCCGGAATTGGCCAAGGCACTGCCAAATTGTCTTCTCCGAGGACATCACTTGCAGCACCCAGAAGACTCTTCTGCTGAGAAAGACTCGAGATTTCATTCTCGGGGACTCGTATCTGACGTGGAATAGAGCGATTTATAAGTTACCAGGTCGCAGGAGGCTTAATATCTCCCACGATCCGCGTGAGAGACGACCTGGTTTCGTCATTGCACGCTATGACCTAGTCGAATTACTCAAATTTCCCCCAATCATGGCCCTCGTCAACTTTGCTGACGTGAACAAATCCGGCAAGGACCTTTTCAGATTCATCTGCACGACCTACGAGGTTGCTACGGTGAGAAGCATGCTCGAAATGTTCGGTTGCACTGGATATCAGTGGAATGGTGATCTTGAAATAATAAAATCGGCCATTGTTACTAATTGTCCCGAGATTGCTGAAACCGCCATGAATGGTCGAGGAGTTGGTTCATTGTACACTGAATCTATCAGCAAAGGGCTCGCGGAATCTTTAAGAGTGTTTCGGGCGATTCGACTCCAGTTACCATCCATCAACATGCAACGGAAGGACCAGCGAGTAACATTGTTGTTCCCGTTGTTTCTCCACTCCTCCCAGCTCCCGGGGCTCGTGCAGATCATTGAGCATCTGGCTCTTGCGGCAGATCTATCCAGCCTGGACCACGAGCAGAGATTCTGGCTCGATAAAGCGATCAAATTGAGTCGATTTGGGCGGCAAGGTTTCATCTGGAAGAAGAGAGTCAAGCGATTCATACCGATCGTTTATCTTCTTGTCTTCTTCTTTTACGTTTTTCTTTGCGTAAGCTTGTTTGTTAGGGAGCCATGAGGTAGTCGACAACAGCTTCTATCCGCAACGATTTATCTAGAAGTCTCTCAGCATCTACTTTTGGTACATACTTATACATACCTAATTAAAGCAAGATTGAAAATGACTTTGCAACGGCGTCACGCTGAGGAAATATCTTAAAATTAATGCAAAAGATTCTCTCACCTGGAATGGTGGCGCACTTTAGAAACATGTTGTGTTTGTCGCGCTAATGCCTGGAGATGTTGCAAGGTGAGCTTTGATCACGCCATGTAATTCCTGCAACGCAAGATGGAGTGACACCCCTTCGCACGTGACTGTTGCACAAAGCAAACACGCAGGTTATCAGTTTTGAGAGCTGCATCGTTCTACTTAAGATTTACCTACACGTATCGTTCCCTAGGTGTTCTTCGCAAAACCACTCTTTACAAACAAAATCGAAAGAAAAGAAATCAGTAAAGGACCAATTTATCATCTGCTAAGTAGGCCAAAGTCAGTGTTTCTTCCGTTAGTGATTGTTAGACAGTGCAGACGCAGGCGCTGTCTGAAGCATCGGCCACCAAGACCCCTCGCGATAAGCGATAGCTTTGCATGCTTACCTTTGATCTGCGAGCCTGGGTGTTTCCTACGTGGTGATTATTTCGGCCGAATTCGAAGAACCGCCGTACGCCCGCATCTACGCAACCATGTTTTAGACGTTGTGCATTGGGCTAGAAAAGGCGAGGGCGTCCGGGCGTAGCGAGCGGGAGGTCCAACCTTTAATCTGATTGGGGGCATGCTGGCCTAGAACGAGGCGCAAATGCTCGCGTAGGGCCCAGCCTTGCGCCTCCTCTCACTTTGGGGATGCTTCGTTCGTGTTCCTTCAGCCGCAATGCTTGTTGTGTCTGGATTACCATCGAAAGCGGAATGTCATGCGGAAGCCTAGTTCTTGTATGGGATTCTGCTCTTCCCCGCCTCGATTTCCAACCTACGTTGGTCTCGTATTTCTACCACCTGCGTCTGCATCTGCATCTGAGAGTGTTTGTAGTCCCCATTGTCTTCTTGATCATAACACTCATAAGAATGTCTTTACCTCCAAATTGGATTTCCTCGTTTGACGAGCAGCGAGGTGTAGTCCGCTACACGCACAAATTGAGCGGAGCATCGCAGTACGAGTTCCCCGGGCAAGTGTATGAGAAGGGTGGAGTACAGATGGCTTCCCACGGTTCACAGCAATCGAGTCAGCCCATGACACCCCAGCAATCGTCCCAGCAAATCCTCGACTCGATCACGAATGCCATGTCCGCTATGGAGGTCTCCAAGGCGAAGCAGACGGAGGTGACTGTGATTTCGAGCCCGGGCACGGACACGAATGCCCCCTCACCGACAGGGCCGCAGTATCAGAATCAGAACCAACAGCAGTACCAATATGCTCAGCAGAATGGTCTCATCACTCCAGTGCAATCCCCAGGTGTACCCGTCCAGTCTCCAGTCGGACAACCGCAGCAGGCTCCAAGCCAGCCCGTCCATTATGGTAGTCCGAATGGATACCCTGGGACAACGAGTCATGGTTTACCTACGCCGCCGCCTGGATATCCAAGCGCAGTGTCAAGTCCAGCGATTCCGCAGTACGTGCAGCGAAAGCCAATAGCATCTCCTCCTGTACAGCAGCCACAGCAGCAGCAGCAGATATACTTTACCAACCAGCCGACGCATGCATACCAGCCTCTCCAGCAGAATGGATATCAGAATGCGCCCGCGAATGTGCCGTATAGCCCAGGCAGTCAACAACCGCAGCAGGCGATGCCGTCGTTTGCTCCGCCGCCACAACAGCACCCGCAGCAGGTCCAACAGCAGCAGGCCCAACAGCAGCAGATCCAGCAACCCCGATATGCCAACCAAGCAGCACCCACATATCAACCTCACCAGCAACTCCCGTATCAGCCGGCGCCAGCAAATGCACGCTATAGTTACCAAGCACCTGTCCAACAGCAGCAACCACAGTCACAACAGCAACAACGGCAGCCAGTGCCACAGCAGCAACAACAGCCTCAATACCAGGCTCCCGTGAACACAGCACCGGGATATCCCACCTACACAACCCAAAACACGCCTCAAAACACATCCGTGCCGCAGGTCCAGCAAGCCGCCCAGCGTGCCGTCTCGCAGCCAGTCCAGCAGTACACCGTATCAACTGTGCAGGCGAGACAGGTTTCGTGGCAGCCAGCAGCAGCGCAGCAGGGACAAGTGCAGATGCAGGTTTCAGTGCAGAACCAACAGGCGTATCGCCCTCCTGTGCAGATGAATGTACAGCAAGTATCGACACAGCAACAGTACGCCACGCAGTATCAGGTAGCCCAACCTGCTCAGGTACAACGACAAGTCGCACCTCAAGTACAACAACAACTCGCGCCTCAAGCGCAACAACAACTCGCACCTCAAGCACAACAACAATTCGTACCTCAAGTACAACAGCAAGTCGTACCTCAAGTGCAACAGCAAGTCGCACCTCAAGCGTACCAAACACCCGCGCAACCGCAGCAATTCGTCCAAGCGGGGCCTGGACAGGCGCCGATGCAGCAGCAGGCGAATTTTCATAATGCCCAGCGTGGGCAGGCGCAGCCCTATGCTCCTCAGTATGCTGCTGCTGGGGCTATGGCGACAACCTACGTCAACCAGATGCAAAGCCCCGTGCAGTACGCCAACGGTCAACAGCCACAGCAGCCGCAGCCCCCAGCGCAAAGATCACAGTACCCGCCCCAGTACCAACAGCAATACCAGCAACCCGCACAAGTCCAAGGCAGAGCCACTGTCCCCTTCACCCAAAACTCCGGCATGCCCCAAGGTCAACAATTAGTAAACCAGAACAGACCCTACGCCCAGCAACCCAACGGCCAACGGCCCCCGCAATTGCGCCCCGCACAAGCAGCAGGCGCAGCAGGTATCGGAGCAAGCGCAGCAGGAATGGGAACAAGCATGAAGAAGTTCTTCAAGAACAACAAGGGGAAGTTAGCTGTCGGCGGTGCGCTGCTCGCCGGCCTCGTCGGCGCCGAGATAGGCTCGGAGTTTGCGGAGGGGTTTGGTGGGGGCGAGGACTTTTCGTTTGAAGGTGGTGGTGGGGAGGAATTCGGTGGGGGAGAGGCATTCGGCGGGGGAGAGGAATTCGGCGGGGGAGAGGCATGCGGCGGTGGAGAGGCGTTCGGAGGCGGTGGTGGCGAGGAGTATGCCGGTGCTGATGTGGCAGCGGCGGAAAGTGATGCGTATGCTCAGGTGCAG